>Ga0207972_100420_pt1 | contig 10848 bp, 8 predicted proteins | sample LakWasMe75_LOW10_2_FD_183903 | JGI IMG/M metagenome (GOLD analysis project Ga0207972, IMG submission 183903) | Freshwater sediment methanotrophic microbial communities from Lake Washington under simulated oxygen tension - Sediment Metagenome... | ecosystem: Environmental > Aquatic > Freshwater >...
CGCACCGCCGTAAAATTTATGAAGCGAACTATCGACCGCTCCGACATAAGGTATTCGCTCATCGTGGCGTGGCGACCCGCGTTGAAGTTGGAGAGCTATTCGCAAAGACCAACATCAGAGAAATGCAGAAGCTGTTGGTCTTTCTTGGACGCTTCCATGAAGTGCTTTGGCAGTTGTACTACAACGGAAGAAAGCCCACGCTCAGGCCGGCACGTTTCTCAGTGAAACGGATACTTGAGCAGCCACCTCTGAACAGCAAGCACAGAAAGCTACAGGAGCGTTTAGTTCATGAGACAAAAATCTTCCTCGCAACACACGCGAGAGATGCCTAACCCTACGCTCAACCGAGACTGGTTAAAGCCAGCCTATTGTGAGTATTCTTGCCTAAAGGTGCCACCCATTATTACAGGGATTGCGCCACCGATTATTATTTAAAGTAGCCACCTATTACTATTTGTCTGAACCATGCTTTCTAAAAAAAACCACTGCATAGCATTGGCGTTTAATTACTATCGCTTACAGATGGCAGAAATATCCGCAAAGCTGACTGTCAGCATCAACACGCACAGACAGCCATCAACCGCTTTGTCCGACAAATCGCACTGCTACTAGTCCTTGTCTTTACTGCAAACGTACAGTGCCAGCCCAAAGAGGAACTTGCGAAGTTGATGGTAAAGAAATGAAAATTACTATCGGGCAAGCAGGCAACTAAGCTTCATTTCACTTAATGTATATTTATCCTGATTTGAAAGGATCATTGCTATGAAATCATTACCGATAATTTGGCAGAGACTAGTGAGCTCGAAAGGAAGGACGTGCGATCGCTGCAACGCCACCAATCTGGAAATGCAGCAAGCCATCAGTAAACTCAAGGAGGCACTTCGCCCCTTGGGTATTGAGCCAACCCTTGAGACCAGAGAGATAGACGAAGAATCATTCAAAGCCAACCCCTCTGAATCCAACCGCATTTGGATCGCGGGCAGGCCCATGGAAGAATGGCTTGGTGCAAGGGTCGGCAGCAGTTGTTGTTGTTCTGTTTGTGGTGAATCAGCGTGTCGAACGATAGAGGTAGAGGGAACCGCGTTCGAGGTCATTCCCGAGAAACTCTTTCTCAAAGCTACCTTGACCGCTTCTGCTGAGTTGTTAGATCCCACCCCTGATGTGCCGGCGCGTTAATGTTCATTTTGCCTCGTCGACCATTTGAATGGTGGTCGCTTCAACTTCCTTGGCGACTTGAACCAGCCCTGCATCTTGCGATAGCGCCGAAAGCATATCCGCCGGTCTAATCAGACCGATCTTGGTCTTGCCTTTCTCGGTAAACACCGAGATACGGCAGGGCAGTGCCATATTCAGGCGCATGTCGGTGGATAACACTTTTGATGCCTGTACCGGCTTGCAAACCTCGAACACTTTGCATTCCTCCCCAAAGGCAATCCCCTTGCTACGCAGAGTGTTACCCAAGTCGTGAACATGCAGCACGCCGAAAGCATGACGCTTCACGGCAGATTCAAGGTCAGCAGACGCTTGTTCGAAGGTTTTATCTGTTTCAACGATGTAGTACATGAAAACTCCTATTGTCCGAGACTGTTTGGTTAAATGGGTTCAGCAGGCACACTAAATATCCCCAATTGCAAATCGATCGGGCATGTTTAGTGCGCCTCCCTGTGTGTCGCAGCCTTAATTATCTTGAGGGCTGTAACTTCCCTATTTCCGCAACAACCGGAGTCCATTTGCTACAACTATTAAACTGGCACCCATGTCAGCAAATACCGCCATCCACATGGTCGCCATTCCTATAAATGTAAGCATAAAAAATACCAGCTTGATGCCGAGTGCGAGTGCGATGTTCTGTTTCAGTATCGCAGCTGTATCCCGAGACAAGCGCACGAAAGCTGGAATCTTGCGCAGGTCGTCATCCATCAACGCCACATCGGCGGTCTCAATGGCGGTATCGGTACCGGCGGCCCCCATGGCAAAGCCTATGTCGGCGCGTGCCAAGGCAGGCGCATCGTTGATGCCGTCGCCTACCATGCCGATCTTGCCGCCGTTTCCGTCTTTCAGGAGTTGCTCAATGGTTGTGAGCTTGTTCTCCGGCAGCTGGTTCCCTCTCGCTTCATCAATGCCGACCTCGCTTGCAATGGCTTCGGCAGTGTGCGCGTTGTCGCCAGTCAGCATCAGGGTTTTTACCCCGAGAGAATGCAGTTCTGCAATGGCTTGACGACTGGTATCCCGCACGGTATCGGCAACCGCGAAAATACCGAGCACCCCAGTCTGATTCGCCAATAGCACAGCCGTTTTACCCTGGCGCTCCAACGGCATGAGCTTGGCCTCGATGTCTGCGGAACACAAGCCCAGATCTTCAATCAGTTGATGGTTGCCGAGTTGGTAAGTATGACCATCAATACTGCCCTTCACCCCACGTCCTAGAATGGCGGCAAAGTCAGCAACATCAAGCAACACAATCCCCGACTCATTAGCTGCACGAGCAATGGCTAATGAAACCGGATGATCGGAGCGTGCCGCCAGACTTGCCGCCAGGGTGTGAATCTGAGTGACGTCATCACCAGTTAGTGCGATAAAGTCGGTCTGGGCAGGCTTCCCGTGGGTAATGGTGCCGGTCTTGTCGAGTGCGAGAGTCGTTAATTGATGTCCTTCCTCAAGATAGACACCGCCTTTGATCAATATGCCTTTGCGCGCAGCCGCAGCCAGCCCGCTGACAATGGTGACCGGCGTTGAAATCACCAATGCACACGGGCAGGCGATGACGAGCAGCACCAAGGCCTTGTAGATCCAGTCGAGCCATGATCCCCCATTGAGCAAAGGCGGCAGGATAGCGACCAGCAGTGCGATGGCAAATATGGATGGCGTGTAGATTTTGGCAAACTGGTCGACAAAACGTTGAGTGGGGGCACGGCTACCCTGAGCCGATTCTACGGCATGGATGATGCGGGACAGTGTGGAATGGCTCGCTTCTGCTGTTACACGGTATTCGAATGAGCCGGTTTCGTTGATGGTACCTGCGAAGACGACATCCCCCTCAGCCTTGTCCACGGGCATGCTTTCACCGGTGATTGGGGCCTGATTTACCGCCGACCGGCCGCTGGTCACAATGCCGTCAAGCGCTATCCGTTCACCGGGGCGCAGGCGTACCACCGCTCCAAGCGGCACTTCCTTGGCAGCCATGTCCAACCAATTGCCATCTTGCTGACGAACTGTCGCGGTTTCCGGAGCAAGTTCCATCAACCCGCGTATAGCGTTACGCGCACGGTCGAGGGACTTGGCTTCAATCAGTTCCGCCAGCGCAAAGAGAAACGTCACCATGGCCGCCTCTGGCCAGTGTCCGATAGCAACCGCGCCGGTTACCGCAATCGACATCAGGGCGTTTATGTTCAGATTGCCGTTTTTGAGCGCGACCCAGCCTTTCTTGTAGGTCGGCAGACCACCGGACAAAATCGCCAACAAAGCGAGCGCAATGATCGCCCACTCTTGCACGCCGGCAATCCAGCCCACGACTTCAGATAACGTAGCCGCGACCCCTGAAAATGCCAATGGCCACCAGTTGGTCTTGGAAACTGGTTCAATCTGTGGGGTTACAGCGGTTGCATTGCCCGATTCAATCTTCGCTTCGAAACCGATGGCTTGTAACGCCGTAACGATGTTATCCAAAACTTCCGGTGAGTGTGTAACGGTGAGGCGCCGCTGTATCAGATTGAAATCCAGCGCGGCTACACCGATCATCCCCGTCAGCTTGGCTCTGATGAGATTTTCTTCGGTCGGGCAATCCATGTCGTCAATACGAAAAACAGTCTTGCCTGCCCCATGATCAGGTCCGACCATCATTGAAGATGAGTCAGTCGCACAATCACACGTATTGGAATCGCAAACTTTCATATCAGTCTTATCATTTGTAGAGAAATATTTAAGCTACCCTGCAGCGGCTATAGAGTCAAGTGATTGTGATGATGGAGACCCAGACTTTCTGACAATGACATGAAAGTTGGGTAGTGAGCAAAACTAACGCGCGCAAAAATCGAGACAATTCGCAGCAGTAATTAATCGATGGTTACACAAAATTCAGAACCCCCTTGATATTGAACTGGAGCACCGAGCTTCTGCTGTTGGTATGGATAACTTTGTAACAGGTATTATCTACTTATACCACCCATTTTCCTTGAGTATTGATTATTGATATGTTAAATTTAACTTGTGAAGATATTATCTAAAATCCTTTTAATCTTATTCGTGTTGCAGTCTACATGGGCTGTTGCTGCTCAATATTGCCAGCACGAAGAAAGTCCGAAGGTTGAGCATATTGGTCACCATACGCATAAGCATACTTCTCAAAGTGCTGACAGTAATCATGTGACCGATCAAAAATCAAGCGACAGCTCTAAGTCAGGAGTTGATACTGATTGCCCTTTCTGTCACTTAAGCAGTATCAAATCAATGATTAGTAACTTGCCTGTGATTGATGCAGAAATCGAGTCTGTTGTAATAGTCGGTATTTATCGCAGCTATCCTGAAATTATTCCACTGAAGCCTGAACGACCCAACTGGAATCTTGCTGTTTAATTCAGCGAGATTTTGTCATCTTTAAATACTAGTTATTCTGTAGCAATTAACATTATCTCGCTGAATTCTGACCTTATTTTTAGGAGAATTCTATGCGTTTATGTTATTTGTTTTTATCATTTATTTTATTATCAATCCCGGTACTGGCGGCAAATGACGCTGCCCTACAACATGCCGAAAACCAAAATTTAACAGATCTTTCTCTTTCAGACTCACTTGATCTGGCATTGAAGGCAAATCCTGATATTGCCGTTGCCATACGCGAGCGAGAGGCTATAGATGGAGTAAAAGTACAAGCTGCCACTAGGCCCAATCCCTTTGTATCAACCTCTATTCAAGACACCCGAAGTGCTACACGGCAGATTTATCTTCAATTTAACCAAGAGATTGAGCTAGGAGATAAGCGTACAGCCAGGATGGAAGCTGCCGATGCTTTCTATAGCAAAGCAGATGCCGAGCTAGCCACTAAAAAAGCTGAAATTCACGCTAATGTGGTGTTGGCTTTTTATGAGTTACTGGTGGCACAAGAACGAGTGACACTTGCCAAGTCCTCAGTGGTAGTTGCCGAATCGGCACTTGATGCTGCTTCTAAGCGTGTCAAAGCTGGCAAAAGTTCACCCGTTGAGCAAACCAAATCAACTGTTGCTGCTGCATCCGCAAAAATTGAGCTGGTTCAAGCCATGACGCAATTAAACAATAGTCGCAAACGTTTAAGTGCTCTGTGGGGTGATAACGCACCTAGCTTCGAGCGTGCAACTGGTGAAGTTGCAACCATTCCTGAAATAAGCTCACTGAGTAACCTTCAATCATTAATAGATAGCGCTCCATCCGTCAAATTAGCCAAACTGGAAATTGATGCGCGAAAGGCAATGACTAGGATTGAGCGTAGCAGAGCCATCCCTAATATCACAATCAGTGCAGGGGTAGTGAATAACCAAGAGATTGGGCTTAATCAGGCCTTGTTTGGATTGTCCATTCCAATCCCAGTCTTTGATCGTAACCAAGGTAATGTTCAAGAGGCTGCCAGCCGCACATTTAAAGCTGAAGACGAACTGATTGCTGTAAAAAACAGAATTCAAACAAATCTGGCTACACAATATGAAAGACTAAATGCGGCCAGACAGGCAACTCTGTCGCTGCAAAGTGACATTCTACCCAATGCTCAAAGCGCGTTTGATGCTGCCAACAGAGGCTTTAGTTTGGGTAAGTTTAACTTTCTGGATGTGTTGGATGCTCAACGCACGCTATATCAAGCCAAATCTCAATATATCAACGCACTCTTGGAAGCACATCAATCGATTGCTGAAATAGAACGTACTCTTGGTGAAGTTGTAGAGCACCAAGCAACAAAGCCTTAAGGATAATTAATCATGAATTTTAATTTCGATAAAAGTAGCAAAAAAAACGGACAAGTGATCGCAATTATCTTGGTCATCATTATCAGTATTGTATTAGGTGCGTTGATACTAAAGACCGAAAAGCCCAAGGCTATGACCGAAGAACATGAAGAGCACTCTGAAGGCGAGGCGCAGGCAGAGCATGATGAAGGCATGCCTGAGGAGTCATCAGGCTTAGATAAGAAGGCCATGGAAGCGCACGAAAAGCAGCATACAGCACAAGTACCGGAAGTTTTAAAAGGGCCACATGGCGGAAAGCTTTTCGTAAAGGATGACTATGGCGTAGAGATTGCAATCTTTGAAGAAGATACACCGCCGGAATTCAGGATATATACCTACTTAAATGAAAAGCCTTTGGAACCAACTTTATCAAAAGTCAGTGTGGAACTGACGCGTCTAGGCAGAAACCCAGAAAAATTCAATTTTGTTAAAGAAAACGATTATTTAAAAAGTAATGCGACGGTGATGGAGCCACATTCGTTTGATGTACACCTCAATGCCGTTTACAACAACAAAAGTTATACGTTTGCTTACAAACAGGTTGAAGGCAGAATTTCAATGTCCGATAAGCAGCTAACATTAAACGCCGTTGAAGTGCTGACCGCAGGTCCTGCAAAAATAAAAAGTACATTGAAACTACAAGGTGAGATCAAGCTGAATGCTGACAAGAGTGTGCAGATTGTGTCTAGAGTCGGAGGCATAGTAGAAAAGGTCAGCGTGAATGCTGGCGATAACGTACGTAAAGGTCAAGTTTTAGCGACAGTATCCAGTCAAGCGATTGCAGACGTACGTAGTGATTTATTGGCTGCTCAAAAAAGAGTTGGCCTTGCGCGCACCACTTACGAACGTGAAAAACAACTTTGGGAAGAGAAAATCTCAGCGCAACAAGATTACTTGCAGGCGCAGCATGATTTACAAGAAGCGGAAATTAACTTAAATCGTATTCAACAAAAGCTGGGCGCCTTAGGTGCTGGTGCTAGTGGATCTGGGCAAGCTCGCTATGACATCCGCTCGCCAATTGACGGCATGGTGACATTAAAAAAAGTCAGTCAAGGTCAAGTGATAAGCGAAATCGACAGTTTGTTTGAAGTATCTGACTTATCAACAGTTTGGGCGGAGATGACCATTTACGCCAAAGATATTAATACAGTGAAATCAGGTCAGCAAGTCACTGTTAAAGCGAGCGCTTTTGATGCGCATGCATTGGGCAGTATAGCTTACGTGAGTTCACTGGTTGGTGAGCAATCGCGGACTGCGATGGCGAGAGTGGTGCTCAATAATCCTGATAAAACTTGGTTGCCTGGTTTGCCCGTCAATATTGAACTCACTTCAAGTGAAGCGGATGTGCCATTGGCGGTATCAGTAGAAGGTATTCAATCGTTAAATGAAGAAACGGTTGTATTCGGTCGCTATGGCAACTATTTTGAGGCTAGACCTGTCACGCTGGGACGCAGAGATGAAAAATATGTGGAAGTGTTAGAGGGGCTAAATGCAGGGGAAAAATATGCAGCTGGGAACAGCTATTTGATTAAGGCTGACATTGGCAAAGCAGGAGCAAGTCATGAGCATTAATGCATTGATTTTGAAATCTGCTGATAAACCAAAGGAGCTATCAAATGTTTGAGAAGATTATTCGATTTGCAATTGAGCAACGATGGTTAACATTAACCATGGTGCTAGCTATTGCCTTATTAGGCATGTTCAGCTATCAAAAACTCCCAATTGATGCTGTGCCAGATATTACTAATATTCAGGTTCAAATCAACACCTCAGCGCCAGGCTATGCACCACTGGAGACTGAGCAACGGATCACATATCCGATTGAAACAGTCATGGCGGGCATCCCCAAGCTGGAGCAAACCAGATCCATTTCTCGCTATGGACTATCTCAGGTAACGGTTATTTTTGAGGAAGGGACGGATATTTTCTTTGCAAGGCAGTTGGTGAACGAGCGTATTCAGCAAGCTAAGGAAAAACTACCTGCAGGCATTCTTCCTGAGATGGGCCCTACCTCAACTGGTCTTGGTGAAATCTTCATGTGGACGGTTGAAGCGAAAGAAGGCGCACTTAAGCCCGACAAAACACCCTACACCCCAATGGATTTAAGAGAGGTGCAAGATTGGATTGTTAAGCCTCAGTTGCGAAATGTCTCAGGTGTGAATGAAATTAACACGATTGGTGGCAATGTTAAGCAATATCAGGTCGCACCATCCGCAGAAAAACTGACGGCGAGAGGGTTGTCTATTGATGATTTAGTCACTGCGCTAGAAAACAATAATGCCAATATGGGGGCTGGCTTTATCGAAAAATCAGGTGAGCAGTATTTGATTCGTGTGCCCGGCCAAGTGAAAGATATGGTCGACATCAGTAATATTGTGGTCAGTGCTAAAAATGGCGTACCTATCCGCGTTTCAGATGTAGCAGAAGTCATGATTGGGAGTGAGGCACGTAGCGGAGCTGCAACTGAAAACAGCCAAGAAGTCGTGCTGGGCACAGTTTTTATGCTGATGGGTGAAAATAGCCGTACCGTATCTGCTGCGGTTGAAAAGAAACTGGCAGAAATTAATAAATCATTGCCTCCTGGAATTGTTGCCAAAACGGTTTACGACAGAACTATCCTTATTGATAAGGCAATAAACACTGTTAAGAAAAACCTGCTTGAAGGCGCACTTTTAGTGATTGCCATCCTGTTTATTTTTCTAGGCAATATTCGCGCGGCCATTATCACGATGTTAGTCATTCCGCTATCCATGCTATTTACTTTCACTGGCATGGCCGCTGCAAAAGTAAGTGCGAACCTAATGAGTTTAGGCGCATTGGATTTCGGCATTATTATTGATGGTGCAGTTGTCATTGTAGAAAACTGCATGCGCAGGCTTGCCCATGCACAATCTGTGATAGGCCGACCACTGACACGTTCAGAACGCTTTTCAGAAGTATTTGAGGCGGCTAAAGAAGCAAGAAAGCCGCTAATCTACGGTCAACTTATTATCATGGTCGTTTATCTCCCCATTTTTGCTTTAACTGGGGTAGAGGGAAAAATGTTTCACCCAATGGCTTTAACCGTAGTGATAGCCTTGATAGGTGCCATGTTATTTTCTGTCACTTTTATTCCTGCTGCGGTTGCACTTTTTATCAATGGAAAAGTTGATGAAAAAGAGCAGTATTTAATTCGCTTAGCTAAGCGTGGATACCAGCCAATTTATAACAAAGTAATGGACAACGGTGCATTGGTGTTAACGCTTGCAATTGCTTCGGTGGTGCTTAGCGGCTTATTGACTACGCGCATGGGTAGCGAGTTTGTACCAAGTTTAAATGAGGGTGATATTGCCCTCCATGCTTTACGTATACCTGGAACCAGTCTGTCTCAAGCGATTGAGATGCAAAAAGAGCTTGAGCATACGGTTAAATCATTTCCACAAGTTGATAGGATTTTTGCCAAAATCGGTACAGCGGAAATTGCTTCTGACCCTATGCCACCCAATGTAGCCGATAACTACATTATGCTGAAACCAAAATCAGAATGGCCAGACCCCAACTTAAGCAAAAATGAGTTAACGGCGCAAATTCAAAAAGCCGTGAGTACAGTGCCCGGCAATAACTATGAGTTTACGCAACCTATTCAGATGCGTTTTAATGAGCTGATTTCAGGCGTGCGCAGTGATGTGGCGGTGAAAATCTTTGGCGATGACATGGAGATAATGAACAACAAAGCCAAAGAAATTTCTGAGGTATTGTCAAAAATTCAAGGTGGTGAAGACATCAAAGTTGAGCAAACCACAGGGTTGCCAATTCTCACAGTCAATATCGATCGCCAAAAAATTGCAAGACTTGGCGTTAATGTGTCTCAAGTGCAAGACGCTATTTCCACCGCGATGAATGGTAAAGAAACAGGGACAGTTTTTCAGGGGGATCGCAGATTTGATATTGTTGTAAGACTGCCAGACACGTTGAGAACGGATATGGATAGCTTTAAGCGCTTACCCATCAAAATAGCCAACGATAGCGGCATGCCTGTTTACTTGCAGCTCGGTGAAGTGGCTTCCATTGATATTGCTCCCGGCCCCAATCAGTTTAGTCGTGAAAATGGAAAGCGTAACGTAGTTGTTACTGCTAACGTAAGAGACCGAGATATTGGCTCGTACGTTGCAGAGGCACAGCAACGTATCCAAGAAGAAATAAAAATACCCGCTGGCTATTGGATTAATTGGGGTGGCACTTTTGAGCAACTGCAATCAGCCAGTCAACGCTTAAAGATAGTGGTGCCCATCTCTCTTCTGCTTGTTTTCATATTGCTTTACATGATGTTCAACAATTTGAAAGATGGATTGATTGTTTTTACTGGGATTCCATTTGCCTTAACTGGCGGTATTCTCGCTTTATATTTACGTGACATACCGCTTTCAATATCGGCTGGGGTCGGATTTATTGCCCTATCTGGCGTTGCTGTTTTGAACGGCTTGGTTATGATTACTTTTATCAGAGGCTTAATTGCCGAAGGCAAACCACTGGATGTAGCAATTCAAGAGGGAAGTATGAATCGGTTACGCCCGATTTTAATCACTGCACTCGTCGCCTCTCTTGGCTTTTTGCCCATGGCTATTGCAACTGGAACAGGAGCAGAGGTTCAACGACCGCTCGCTACAGTGGTTATTGGCGGTATCCTGTCATCTACAATGCTGACATTACTGGTACTACCGTTGTTATATCGAATAGTTAATCAGTCTAAATCCAAATCCAGCACAACTAAAATAATCGGAGAAGGTTCATGAGTGCTGAACATAACCACGCATTACCGAGTACTCAAAATAAGAAAGTGTTATGGGCAGCCTTTGCATTAACCACAACATTTCTCATTGCCGAGGCTATGGCAGGAGTT
>Ga0207972_100422_pt1 | contig 10803 bp, 5 predicted proteins | sample LakWasMe75_LOW10_2_FD_183903 | JGI IMG/M metagenome (GOLD analysis project Ga0207972, IMG submission 183903) | Freshwater sediment methanotrophic microbial communities from Lake Washington under simulated oxygen tension - Sediment Metagenome... | ecosystem: Environmental > Aquatic > Freshwater >...
GACAGTACAAATAGTACGGCAAGACCCGACAACGCAGTATTAGCTTAACTGCGTCGTGGATATCTAATTATATAGGATTTTTACGTTAGTTTGACTCAACCACTGCGTCAAGCCATTAATCAGTTCATCGCTCAGGTCAACACGCCATTCATTTCCGAGCATCAGCTCGACTTTACTGGATGTGTTGCGGTACTCCACTTTAACCGCGCAACCGCGCTGCTCATCTGTAGTGCTAACGCAATAAGGTTTGAGCAATGTCTTTAATTTCATTGCATCAGCTTGGCCGTTACATGAAATTTTCAAGAAACTTGCCTTGCTGTTTCTCAAAGTCGATAAATCGTATAACTTTCTGGCGTTAACACGAATTCCGCCTGAGAAATCATCATTGCTCACGCGCCCTTCTACAATCACCAACTGGTCATCTTTTAATAATTGCTGAGATTGATTCAGCAATTCATTACCAACCACCACCTCAATCCGCGTGGTGCCGTCATCAATACCGACAATCGCCATTTTGCCGCGCCCGGTCATGCGTACACGGATGCCGGACACTATGCCAGCCAGCAGCTGCGGCTGCTCACGTGGCGTTAAGCTAGCCAATGTTGTCGAGATAAAATTGCTCAAATCCTTCTGGTATGCCCAGTAAGGGTGGCCGCTTAGATAAAAGCCCAGTGCCGCTTTTTCTTCCTGCAATTTCTGCTGCTCTGTCCACGGAGCCACATCCGGCAACACATGCACAGACTGATCTGAAGCTTCGCCAAACAAACTGTTCTGGTTACTGTTAGCATTAGTCTGCTCGGCGGCACCTATTGCTAAAGCCACGCCTGACAACAAAGCATTGCGGTTCGGTTCCAGTTTATCAAAGGCACCAGCACGAATTAATGACTCAATGACCCTGCGGTTCACTTTGCGCAGATCCAAGCGGCAGCAGAAATCGAACAGATCTTTAAAAGGCCCGTCAGTTTTACGTGCCTGCAATATCACTTCAATCGCCGCCCAGCCCGTACCTTTCACTGCCCCCAGACCATATAGCACCTGCGTTCTGCTGATAGGCTTAAACTTGAATTCACTTTCATTCACATCCGGCGGCAGCACTTCTACCTTATTCGCTGCGCAATCGTCATAAAAGATATGCACACTGTCTGTATTGTTCATGTCCGCAGACATGGTTGCCGCCAAAAAGGCAGCCGGGTAATGCGTTTTCAGGAAAGCGGTTTGATAAGCGACCAATGCGTAGGCCGCAGCGTGCGATTTATTGAAACCATAACCGGCGAATTTTTCCAGCAAATCAAACAATTCGCTGGCCTGCTTCTCGGACATGTTATTTTTGGTAGCACCCTCGGTAAATATCTTACGCTGGGCATCCATCTCTTCTTTTTTCTTTTTACCCATCGCACGGCGCAGCAAGTCAGCGCCACCAAGGCTGTAACCCGCGACCACCTGCGCAATCTGCATCACCTGCTCTTGGTACACGGCAATACCGTAAGTTTCTTTCAGGATAGGCTCAGTGAGCGGATGCGGATATTCCACGCGCTGCTTACCATGTTTGCGGCGGCAAAAATCAGGGATCAGGTCCATAGGACCCGGACGGTACAGCGCCACCAGCGCGATAATATCTTCAAAGCAGTCCGGCATCGCCTGCTTAAGCATGTCCTTCATGCCGCGCGACTCCAGCTGGAACACCGCTGTTGTATTCGCAGTTTTCAATAGCTGAAACGTAGGTTTATCGTCAATTGGCAGATTTTCGAATGACAGCGGCGGCAGATTACTCTCAGCACGCTGTTTATTGGCATTTTCCAACGCCATATCGAGAATGGTCAGCGTACGCAAACCCAGAAAGTCGAATTTGACCAGCCCCACGGCTTCAACGTCGTCCTTATCGTACTGGCTTACCAGACTGGCGCCATCAGCCTGACAATATACCGGTGAAAAATCAGAAATCTTGCCCGGGGATATCAACACACCGCCCGCATGCATACCGATATTACGCGTCAAACCTTCCAGACGTAACGCCAGCTCCAGAAGTTCACCCACCTCTTCTTCATTCTCGCGCCGCTCGGCCAACTGCGGCTCCTTTTCCAGCGCATCAGATAAGGTAATACCGAGTTCTAACGGAATCAGTTTGGCGATACCATCTACAAAATTAAACGGCAAGTCAAGAACACGCCCCACATCGCGAATCACGGCCTTTGCCGCCATGGTACCGAAGGTAGCAATTTGCGACACCGCATCAATGCCGTATTTCTGCTTCACATAATCAATGACGCGGTCACGACCTTCCTGACAGAAGTCAATATCAAAGTCAGGCATGGAAACACGGTCCGGGTTCAAAAAGCGCTCAAACAACAGATTGTATTCAAGCGGATCAAGGTCGGTAATACCCAGGCTATAAGCCACGACGGAACCCGCACCGGAACCGCGACCCGGCCCTACCGGCACACCATTATTCTTCGCCCAATTGATAAAGTCAGCTACGATCAAAAAGTAGCCGGCAAAACCCATCTGGTTAATCACACCGGTTTCAAAATCCAGCCGTGCGTCGTAATCAGGCTGCTTAGCGATGCGTACAGTTTCATCCGGATATAACACCTCCAGACGTTTCACCAACCCACGTTTTGCCTCAGAAATTAAATAGTCATTGAGGCTTTCACCATTGGGGGTCGGAAAATTAGGCAGGTAGTTCTTGCCTAAAGTCAGGCTAAGATTACAGCGCTTGGCAATTTCCACGCTGTTGGCAAGCGCCTCAGGCATATCGGCAAACAATGTACTGATTTCAGCCTGCGTTTTGAAATATTGTTCAGTGGTAAAGCTCTTCGGGCGGCGCGTATCAGCAAGTACATAGCCTTCAGCAATGCAGGTGCGAGCCTCGTGCGCACGATAGTCATCCGGCGTGGTAAATTGTATCGGGTGCGTTGCTACGACTGGCAATTCAAGCTGCGCCGCAATCGCACGTACATTCTGGATGTATTGCTCTTCTGCTGTTTTTTGCGCGTCAACGGCAATACGCTGCACTTCAAGGTAATATCGATCAGGAAATAAATCTTTCCAATCACCGGCAAGCTTGATTGCCGCTTCAAGATTCCCCTGCACACAGGCTTGGCCAACATCGCCAGCCATAGCGCCGGAAAGCATCAATAACCCATTGGTGCCGCATTCTACGAACCACTCTCGCTTGAACTCGGCACGGCCGCGATACTGATTAGACAAATAAGCACGGCTTAACAACTGGCACAGCAATAGATAGCCTGCATGCGACTGGCACAGCAGCAAAGCGCGCGAAGGCTGCTCTCTGTTTACCGGATTTTCCAGCCATATATCGCAACCGATAATAGGCTTAACACCCTTGCCGCGCGCTGCTTTATAAAATTTGATTGCACCAAACAGATTGTTCAAATCCGTAAGCGCCAATGCCGGCATACGGTCATCAGCAGCATGCTTCACATAGTCATCAATCCGCACAATGCCATCCACAATGGAATACTCACTGTGGCAACGCAAATGAACAAATGCTGGTACTGCTGGCTGTGTTTGGGTGCTCTCTGACATAAGGCAAATTTTACCTTATTTGCAGCTGCTTTTTTAGCTTCATTTGAGAGCATTTTTAAATGGGTTTATTTTTAAGCTAAAACCTCTTACTGACTATTTTATTTAACACTTTAAAATAAATGGTTTATTTTCCCACTTTTTGGTATATTAAAAACCATGTATCTAAGATCACTATAATTAAGATCTTAGCAAGATATTAAAGGTGCACCTATGCGTATTAACCGCAATCTGATTCCAACATTATTTGTCTTAATATTTGCGTCGTGTGCATCTGTGCACATTCAAGATGAAGTTGGGATATCTACTGAAGTTAAAGCCGATTCCTATGCTCAGAAAAAAGAAAAATCAGGTGTTGTTCTTTTTGACGCCAGATGGGGTAGACAATGGCAGTGTGGCAAATATGAAAATGCTCAATTAATTAGCTTTTCTTTTGACAAAACTCCACTTTCAGCAAAACCAGATGACGCTCCGGCAGACGTAACTATTGGGACAACAAGCATAATCGCTGTAAGCCCAAAATTTGAAAGCTACGCCCTACTTTTACCAGCTGGAGAATATGTTCTCAGTAATTTTAAAATTAAAACCGCCAAGTCTGCTTCAAATGTAGGTTATTGGATTGGAAGCCGCTCACATCTCATCAAAGACAGCAAACCTATCGGGGGTAAATTTAGTGTTGCGCCAGGTGAAACTATTTATATTGGAAACTTTGCTCTTGATTGTTATTACGAAAACCCTACTTTGTGGCGTTACCACGCTCAAGGACAAAACGGATTTAAAAAACAACTATCTGACTATCAAGCCAAATACCCATTTCTTGATTTAACAAACGTAAAGTTTCGCCTCATGGAAACAAACACGATTGGCAGATCTTACGAACTGAAATGATTGACATAGCTAACTTATTGACTAAGCAGAACATTGGGCATTACAGTTTTCAAACATAAGACCAACATATCTCAGCTGACAGTAAATTCAAAAGTTTCTCACTATACTTTTAATAACTAACAAGATAATTGAAACCAAAACTGTAAAATAATTAAACAATTTTATCTTTAATCAAAGGACTATATCCATGAACAAAAAAACAGGCCTTACCATACTAGCACTGACCGCACTTGTAGCAATCCCTCTGTGGGGCTGTGCACCAGAAATTGGTAGCGATCAATGGTGTGCCAATCTCAAGGAAAAACCTAAGGGTGATTGGAGCATGAATGAAGCTGCAGATTTTACGAAACATTGCATCATCAAGTAGAACATACGCGGATGGCTTTAATCAGGCATGAAACGTCATGACCGCAGTAAGCAGCTTTGCACCAATTGAAGGGGATTTTACACGTGTGCTGATTCTTGGCTCCATGCCGGGTGTCGCGTCACTCAATGCGGATCAGTACTATGCTCACCCACAAAACGCTTTCTGGAAAATTATGGGAGTGATATTAGACATACCTGCAACTGCTGATTACGACGCACGTATTGAGGCACTGAAATGCTCAAATATTGCATTGTGGGACGTGCTTGAAAGCTGCATACGCCCCGGTAGTTTGGATGCGGCTATTGATATGAACTCTGAAAAAGTTAATGACATTAAAGCGCTTCTGCAGAGACATCCGGAGATTAACGTCATTTGCTTTAATGGCAGCATTGCGGAAAAAGTCTTCAAGAAACGTGTGTTACCGTTACTTGGGGATTTTTCTGTGAAATATATCAGATTACCATCTACCAGCCCTGCTCACGCCAGTATGCCTTTTGAAAACAAGGTTATGGCATGGCGTGCCGCGATTAAGAATTCAGAACAAAGCTAGCTTTGCGCTCGTCTCTTGATACCTAAATAAACCATAACGCACTTAGGCAAAGGCGCTATAGTTTATGCAGAAATGAAACTGCAACATCTACACTAAAAGCCGCTGTAATTAGCGCTTGTAGTGTAGATTTAAGATTGCTGCTACACAAGACTTACTTCGGCAGCAAGGCGTTTACCTGCTCAATCAAGGTCTCATCCTGAACTGGCTTACCCAAGAAAGCATTCACGCCGATTTCTGTTGCAACGTTACGGTGTTTATCTGCGGTGCGTGAGCTAATCACGATCAATGGCGTATTGATAGTTGCAGGATTATCACGAACGTAGCGTGAGAATTCGAAACCATCCATACGCGGCATTTCAATGTCGGTCAGAATAATATCCGGTGTAATTTCCTGCAACTTCTCAATGGCATCCATGCCATCGTTAGCCGTTACCACTTCAAAGTCTTCACGCTCTAACACACGTGAAAGTACTTTACGCATCGTGAGTGAGTCATCAACCACCAACGCTACTTTTCTTAAGCTCTCAACTACCGGCACTATCTCGGCAGCCTTAGCTACACCTACCGCAAATACTTCACGGTTCGCCAGCTGCACGGCATTGATCACTAATACAATCGCACCGTCACCCAGCACAGAGGCACCAATCATACCGGGCACATGAGACAACTGCGTACCCATAGGCTTCATCACAACCTCTTGGTTACCGATAATTTCGTCCACATGCAGTGCTGTACGATACGCACCACTACGCATCAGGATAATTGGCGTGTAAATATGTGACAACGCTACATGCTCTGTATCACCGACCAGTCTAGATAGGAAATGCAGTGGGTAATCACGTCCTGCCCATTCAACCTTGCCAGCCTGATAAGCCCTGTCCAGGCCGTTTTGCTTAAGCTTCTGCACCTGTTCAATCATCACGGTTGGAATCGCAAAGACTTTATGACCGGCACGTACCAATACCACCTGCGCAACAGATAATGTAACCGGCAGATAGATGTTGAACATCGCGCCTGAACCTGAAACATTGCTTACATCAATACGGCCACCCAGTGCTGCAATATCACTACGTACCGCATCCAGACCTACGCCACGGCCTGCGATCTGTGAAATTGAGTCAGCTGTTGAAAAACCAGGCTCAAAAATAACTGCCATCAACGCCTGTTCTGTTACTTCCTGACCCGCTGCCAAAAAGCCTTTTTCAGTCGCTTTCTGTTTAACTTTCGCTAAATTAACGCCGGAACCATCATCAGTAATGATTAATGTAATTTCATCATTTTCCATACTGACTTTAAGTCTGATATGGCCGACTTCGGATTTACCGGATTGAATACGATCTTCAGTACTTTCTAACCCGTGCGCAACAGCATTACGCAATAAATGTTCTAGTGGAGCACCCAGCTTATCCAGCACGCCGCGATCCAGCTCGATGTTTTCACCGTCAATCGTCATTTCCACGCGTTTATTCAGCTCGCGCGCTGTTTGTCGCACAATACGTTGCAAACGCTCGGAGATGGTTGCAAACGGCAACATACGCACACGCATCAGACCCTGCTGCAATTCACGGTTCATGCGGTTTTGCTGTTGCAGGGCTGCGTCAGTCTGATCCAGATTGAGCAACAGACTATGCTGAATGGTTGAAACGTCGTTTACGCTCTCCGCCATCATACGTGTCAGCTCCTGCAGGCGCGTAAAACGGTCAAACTCAAGCGGGTCAAACGCCTCGTTCGCCTCTTGCAGCAAGCTCATGCGAGATTGCAATTGCGTTTCAGCTTCAATTTCCAGCTCACGCAAATAAGCACGCAACCTAGTAATACTGTCAGTCAGGTCAATAGATGACTGTTTGAAGTTCTGCATTTCCCTATCCATACGCGAACGCATAATAGAGACTTCACCAGCTTCGTTAATAAGTCTATCCAGCACATCCGCACGCATACGCAAGAATTGCGTTTTACGGACTGACCTGCGTGCCGGAATCACTTCCTCAACAACATCCGGGCTTGCCTGATCAGCAACTTTGGCAACAGTACCAGACGTAACTTCATCAAGCATCAAACTGATCTGATCAAACTCCAGGAACATGGTATCAAAGTCATCAGCAGTAATCTTGTGATTCAAGGCACGAATCACATGATCTTCCATACCATGTACGCTGTCGCCTATCAACACCAAACCGGCCATACGCGCACTGCCCTTTAGGGTATGCAGCACACGTTGCAATGAATCAATGTATTCCTGATCCTGTGGGTTAGCACGCCAGCCTCGAAGATCTTTACCAATCTGCGGCACTAATTCACGTGCTTCTTCCAGGAATAGCGCCAGCAGTTCTTCATTGACCACGTTATCTTTTCGCTGCTGTGCCTGCATTTCGACAGCATCCGTTGCGACAGGTAATTCTGGAACAACATCAGCAGCTATCTTGTTAGCGGCGTTGGCTATTGCGGTTTCAGCAATCGGCTCACCAACTACTAACTCAGCTTTCAGCTCCGCTGCCACTGGTGTTTCGGCGGTTTCCTTTGCCACAGCTTTAGTTTTTTGCTTCGTCTTTTTCGCTGACTTTTCAGTTTCTTTCACTTCAAGCACAGCTGCTTCTGCCTGTTGTGCAGCTACAACCTGCATGGCAGCAGTAGATTCGCCCAGGGCTGCAATCAGCGCACGTGTTGTTTTAGGCTCATTAAGTGCTTTAACACTTTCCAGACCATCACCCAGTGCTTTTACTACATTGCCATACAGCTCGGACTGTTGTTCAGTCCATTTACCGTTATGTTCATCAAGCCAATGCTCAAGCGCGCGCGCCAACTCACCAATCGGTGTAAATCCGGCAGTTAAGGCATTACTACCAAGCGTATGGGCTGCGCGATAACTTTCGCTTGAGTCCATGCTGATAAGATCCTGCGCATCGACCAGCGTTTTATAGTGCTGCTCAGCCTCGGCAAGGAAAATATCAAAAAAGGCTTTGCTCAGTTTACGAGTACCGCCAATAAGTACTTCCTCTTTTTGCGGCACAGCTTTTGCTACCAGAGCTTGCTCAAACTCGGCTACCAGATCTTTAGCTTGCTGCTGAAATGGTTCTGGGCTCAAGCTTACGCTCTGTTTTTCCAGCAGCTCGGCTACCCATGTTGCGAACTCGGCAGTCACTTTTTCGATAAACGCTAATATAGGTGTGGTAGGAAATGCCTTACGCTCAAGCATGACATTCAGCAGGTCTTCCACCGCCCAGGCAACTTCACCCAATGCCAGCAGGCCTACAGTACGGCCACTGCCTTTAAGTGTGTGATAAGCACGACGCACTTCTGTTAAAGCACTGCTATCTGTTGCATTCACACGCAAAGCCTGCAGGTTCTGTGCCAGCGTAGCCAGCACTTCTTCGGCTTCTGTCAGGAAAATATCCTGTAACTCAGGATCCAGCGCTTTATCTACGACCACTTGTGCTGTGGAACGCGCGGCTTCTAAAGATATAACTTTAACTGATGCTGCTAGTACTGGTGTAGGCGGGACTAATCCGACTGGCACGCTCTCAGATAAGTTTTCTTCGCCAAGCGTAACAAACTCAGGAATAGTTTCTTCGAAGCTTACATCAGGTGACTCAAAAGCAGCTTCTGCAGACTCAACTGGCTCCAATAATTCTTCAGCATTCAAATTCAGTGCACGCGCGCCCTCTTGCAAGCGCTGCAAGGCACCAGCTAGCGCATGATCAGACTCTGCCCGCACATGCGGCAACTCTTCAGCATACAAACCAAGCATACTTAAACTCTCGGCTACAAGTTCAAAGCTGTTGCTGTAGGGTTCACCAAGTGCTGCGTTAGTCGCATTATTCTTAAACAGGTCAACAAATAAGCCACTCAACTCAGCTACCGCCCTAGGCGTAGTCATTTCGAGCATTTCAAATGCAGCGATTACCTGCTGCAATGGCTTATCTGCGCCACTGAGTGCGCTCACGTCATCTGGATTTCTAAAGAATGTATCCAGCGCTTTTTCTACCAGTGCCAGCGCATCAATAATCTGCTTGGCAACTGCCTGCACCACACTCGCATCAAGCTTGGTAGTGGCAAAAGCATCAACAGCAGGTGCAAGCTCAAGACCTTGAACAACAGCTTGCAGGCGCTCGCTTTGCGTAGCAATTTTTTGTTTTATATCATTATCCAGATGCTGGTAATGGTCACAACAATGCTCAAGTAAGTTTAAAGATGCAGCAATTTCAATAAATGAAATTTCATTTAATTTCTGCTTGTCAGCCTCTAATGCCTGCACGGCCTCATGAGTCGCATTAATTAACTTAATAACGTTTTTGTTGGAAATATTTTGCTGGACAGCTGAAGAAATAGACTCCAGTTTATTAATAAAAGCTGACAGGTCAGTAGCTGAAGCAGCGGCATTACTGGCGCTGATGTTAGACCACAGTTCTTTAAGTCCAGGCAGCTCAGCAACTAATTGTGCCAGTGCGGCATGTTCAGCTGCAATTGAAGGCATCGCTTCACCAGCAGAAACAACATCTTGCGGCAAAGCCTCATCCAGCTCAAACACATCTTTAACGCGAGATATTAAATCTGTAACACGGTCACTGATTGCAACGTAATAAAGCAATTCGCGCAACAATTGTGAAGGTGCCTTGGCATCCCCTAACGCGAGATTACCAAGCTGACGATCCAGTTTGCGACAGAGTTTTTTTGCGCCGTTATTCGCCGCAACTTTATCTTGCGCTAAAGAGTCAGCAAACGCTGAAGCTGTCCACCACAGTGTTCTCGGTGCATTTTTAACCTGAACTTGCTGCACTTTTATAACGGCTTCACGCATTGTAGATAATGCATCTGCATTTTTTGTACGTAGCCAGTCCAAAAGCGCTCTCTGGAAAGCTGCCCGCTGTTCAGCTACAAAGATAGGAATTGCAGCTTCTTCAATCGGATTAGATGGCAGATCTTTTGGTGCGCTGTTATCAGTATCTGGAAAGAACAGTTCACTTTCTTCAATAGACTCTCCTTGAGCCTCAACCAGAGGTTTCAAGGTCGGATATAAACGTATTGGAGTATCCGCAGCGCCATTCATGAGGTCTTGCAGATATTGAGATAAGGTCTCTACCGCTAGAGTCAGTTGCGCAACCATCTCTTGCGTAACAGGTATCGTCTGCTGCGCGATCTTGCTTGTCAGCTTTTCAATCTCGGCGCTATAGCGTTTGCACCCTTCCAAACCGACCATATCCAACGCACCGTTCACTTGATAAAGATGCGCCAGGGTAAGTCTCAGAGAGGCTACATTGCCAAGATTCTGGCTAACCTCATTAAAGCTGGCCAGAACTTTTTTCAGCGACTGGTCAATCTCATCTTTAACCCAGGACAATGGGCCGGTATCAAATGCTTCAGGCATTTTGTACTCCCATTTCTATATACGTTTTTTTCATGGAGTTCTTTTTATCTCACGTTACAAATTAACACGTAGCATTGACGTAGATGTTCTCTA
>Ga0207972_100432_pt1 | contig 10717 bp, 10 predicted proteins | sample LakWasMe75_LOW10_2_FD_183903 | JGI IMG/M metagenome (GOLD analysis project Ga0207972, IMG submission 183903) | Freshwater sediment methanotrophic microbial communities from Lake Washington under simulated oxygen tension - Sediment Metagenome... | ecosystem: Environmental > Aquatic > Freshwater >...
GCAGGGCTTCCGCCGCCGATATGCATCGGCGTCCACGCGATTTTTGCCGGCGACGCATACGAATCGCTACTCTCCGCTGGCGCTACGCGTGTCGTAACCTGCAACACAATCGTGCACGTAAGCAATGCCATCGACCTCGGCGACCTGCTGGCTACTGGCGTGCGCACGATGCTTGTACCAGCATCGGCAGCAGAGGAGGGGCAATGAACCTGTTTTTGGACAAGGTCGCACGGCGCGAGGCGGAGCAGGTGCTGGGGAAATCCATTGCTGTATTTGAGGCGCACCTGATGGCGGCCGCGACCATCACGCAAGTGCACAAGATGTGCCAGCGCGACGAACGGCTGGTGATAGTGAAGATACGCAGGGCGCTCATCAAGGCTCAGATCGACAGCGATATGCGCCTGTTGCCAGAGTTGCAGAGCACGGCAGTAAACTTATTGCTGCTCAAGTATACCCACGAGGGTATCCTAGTGGGCGGCTCAGCGGCAGCAGCGAAAGTGTCAGCATGACCATCACCACGCAACGCTCAGCCAATTTGCCAAGAGCCACTATGGCTGTGCTCATGCTTGCCGTCTTCACGGTGTCGGTCGGCTTTGGCGTTGTGCTTCCGCTTCTGCCCTACCTAATTGAGCGACTCCTAGGAGCGGGAGTAGAGGCTGCGCAAGTTTCCCGACACACCGGGCTACTAACCGCTGTCTACACCCTCTCTCTTTTTCTGTTTGCTCCCATGTGGGGTCGACTATCCGATCGACGTGGTTCGCGTGGTGTGCTGCTTGTTGGGCTGCTCGGCTTTAGTGCCACCATGTTGGTTTTCTCGTTCATTGAGAGTCTCACTGCGGTTTACGTTGAGCGCATCTTGAGCGGCATGTTCGCTGCGGCGGTGACGCCAGTTGCGGCGGCTGTGATCGGCAACTTCACTACGACCGAGCAGGGACGTGCCCGTCGGCTCGCGTTCGTGAGCATGGCCGGCATTGCCGGCTTCCTGCTCGGACCGATGCTAGGAGTGTTTGTCACGCGCTTGGCAGCAGGTTTCTTCACTCTCGCCATGCCGGCCGGATCGGTCGCGATTCCGCTGGCAGCAACCGCACTGCTCGCCTTTCTCGTGGTTCCCGCTGTCGCGTTTGCCGTGCCGGGTGGCGAGGGCTACGATCGATCAAAGAAGATTACGGGCACCTCGGTCAATAAGACTGCAAGGCTCGTGCCGAAGCTGCTCATCCTCACCTTCATTGCCTCAGCCGGCGTCGGGGTATTCGAGGTTGGACTCGCACTGCGCGGCAAGCAAGAGCTTGGCTTGACCCCGTACCAGATCGCGCTGATGTTCACCGAGTGCAGCCTGGTTATGTTTGTGATGCAGGCAATCACATTCTCTCCCTGGTTCAAGCCAGACATGACTCGCTGGCTCATCGCGCCCGCGCTGTCCGTGCTGGCGGTCGGCTTGCTCCTTGTGCCGTGGGCGTCTAATTTTACGCTGATGTTGGTCGTGATCGGTGCAGTTGCGGCCAGTGCTGGCACTCTTTCGCCGATTCTGACCTACTGGATCTCGGCCAAGGCCGGGAGCGCGCAGGGTTGGGAGCTCGGCAAGCAGACGGCAGCCGCCAGCCTCGGCGTCACCGTTGGCTCAGCGGCTGGCGGACTCCTCTTTAGTATTGCCGCCTTGCCTGGCGCCCCTTTCATACTGACTGCGGCGTTCGCCGCACTTGGCTTCCTACTAAGTCTCGGGCTGCCGCAGTTGCTTGTGCCCGGTAATCTTGGGAACAGGGCATATACGAGCAAGACGCCGTAACGGCATAATCACCATGGAGAAAAATAGTTTGCGTACTGAAAATGACCCACTTGAATAAAGGAGCGATCATCTCGTGAAGCAAGAAAAAATGTATGTGCTGGCGATGGAAGGCGGTTCGTCGAGAATCTAGTTTACGTTGTATCTGAAGGGCGACTAGCCAAAGCGACAGCTCCGCATGGCAAAGTCGACCGCATCGGTTTGCGCATCACCACGACAGCCTGAAGCCGACCAATTTCTGGACATTGTCCAGGCAGTGATCAGCGAACCGCAAACTGATGAGGAGTAAAAATGAATAAGGCGCTTCCGAAGGTCTATCAAGTCCAGTATGGCGAGACCGCTTGGATGACATCTAACCAGAGAAGGGTGACGGAAGATAGCCCATGAAAGTGTCAAAAAGACTGAAAAGAATGCAAAAACCAACTGACCAAATACTGTGCAAGTCAGTCCAGGTCGCAGAAAAGGCGGACGTAATCACAGATCTGACTACGTCCGAATGCTCTCTGCATGATTATGTGGCAGAGGTATCGGAGCGGACTGATGTTCGAGTTGGTATGCCATTGCCTATGGGAACCTATGCACATGGCGAAGGAGTCAACTTTGCCTTCTTCAGCCGTTACGCCACCCGCGTTTGTCTGGAGTTATTTGATCTTCCGGGAGATGCAACACCGTCCAAGACTATTGATTTCGATCCCGCACACAACCGCACGGGTGATGTGTGGCATATATGGGTTAAAGGAATTCGTTCCGGACAACTCTATGCCTATCGGGTGGATGGCCCATACCAACCCAGGGAAGGACATCGTTTCAATTTCCACAAGCTTCTCCTGGACCCTTTTGCCACGGCGATCTCGCCATTGCCTGATTGGGATTTTGACCTAGCCCGCGGATATAACCCGTCCGCGCCGGAGCAAGACCTGGTTTGTTCGAATGTTGATGATGCCAGTGCTATGCCAAAATGCGTGTTCACTCACGAGCACTTCTACTGGCATGATGACCGGCCGCTGAGACATCCTTGGGCGAAGACGGTCATTTATGAAACACACGTGCGTGGCTTCACCACCCATCCCAGTTCCGGTGTCGGGCATCCCGGCACATATCGTGGCCTGATGGAAAAGATCCCCTACCTCAAAGACTTGGGAGTGACGGCCGTGGAACTGATGCCCGTGCACGAGTTCAATGAACAGCAGGTGCTGGGTATCAATCCGCAAACAGGCCAGCCACTCAGAAATTACTGGGGCTACGATCCTGTGGCCTTCTTTGCGCCGAAAGCCTCCTACAGTAGTGCAGGAGGCTTAGGTCAGCAGAAGCTGGAGTTTAAGGAAATGATTCGGGCGCTCCATCGTGCCGGTATAGAAGTAATCCTGGATGTCGTGTTCAATCACACGGCAGAAGGAAACGAGCTGGGCCCAACGTTGTGTTTCCGCGGGATTGATAACGCGATTTTCTATACGCTGGAATCAGACAAACGCTACTACAAGAACTACGCGGGTACTGGCAATACCATCAACGCCAACCATCCCGTGGTGCGGGAACTCATCTTGAGCGCATTGCGTTACTGGGTGGTGGAGATGCATGTGGATGGGTTCCGGTTTGATCTGGCGTCGATTCTCGGTCGGGATGGCACTGGCAACTTGCTGTCGAATCCTCCGCTGCTCGAGCGGATCGCTGAGGATCCGATCCTGCGGGGAACCAAACTCATCGCCGAAGCGTGGGATGCTGCCGGAGCCTATGAAGTGGGTAGTTTTTCCCAAGGCTGGGCGGAGTGGAACGGTCGCTATCGTGACGATGTGCGCCGATTCTGGCACGGCGATGATGGAATGTTCGGTTTATTTGCCAGTCGTATCTGCGGCAGCGCCGACATTTATGCCAAGACCGGTAAATGTCCCGCGTGCAGCATCAATTTCGTCACCTGTCACGATGGCTTCACCTTGCATGATCTGGTGAGTTATCAAAACAAGCACAATGAAGCAAATGGAGAAAACAACCGTGATGGCACTAATGAGAATTTCAGCGAGAATTACGGCGTTGAAGGTGAGGCAGAGGATAGTCAAATCAAGTCCGTCAGGAAGCGCCAGATCAAGAACTTCCTGCTCACCCTGTTGATCTCGCGCGGTGTGCCGATGCTATCGGGCGGGGACGAATTTTGCCGCACGCAAGGCGGCAACAATAATGCTTACTGCCAGGACAACGAGACCAGCTGGTATGACTGGAGCCAACTGGAGCAGCATCAGGAGATGTACCGCTTCACCCGTGGCATGATTGCCTTTCGTCAAGCGCATCCGATTCTGAGTCAGGAGCACTTCTACACGGAGGCCGAGATCTCTTGGTTCAGCCCGCAAGGGGATTTGCCCAACTGGACTGACCCAAAAGAAAAGCAGTTTGCCTGCCTGATCCTTGAGGACGAGCATAACGCTTTGTACCTGATGTTCAATGCCGGCGCCGATACAGTCGATTTTAGTTTGCCATCCTTATTGCCGAATACTCAGTGGCATCTGGCCGCTGACACCTCGCACGAAGCGCCACAAGATATGTTCGTTGCGGGGGAGGAACCGCTTTGGGAAGATACACATGCTTACCGCCTAGGCTCCAAATCTAGTGCCATACTTTTGGTTCGAGAGACGATCAGTCAAGGTTCGCAGACGACATTGAGGGAGGCCAAATGAAAAGAAATATCCCGATCACGACATTATTTTTGGATATTGGCGGTGTCCTGCTCACTAACGGGTGGGATCGTCATGCCCGAAAGCGGGCGGCGGCGAAATTCAAGTTGGAGTGGGACGAGATGGAGGATCGGCATAGGCTGAACTTCGCCACTTGCGAGGAAGGTAAGCTCACGCTGGAGGAGTATTTGAGCCGGACGGTTTTCTACGAGGAGCGACCATTCACACGGGATCAGTTCCGGAAATTCATGTTTGCGCAGTCACAACCTTACTCCGAAATGATCGAGCTGGTCGTTAAGTTCAAGCTAAAGTACGGGCTGAAGATTGCAGTGGTCAGCAATGAAGCGCGCGAACTGAATGCATATAGGATACGCAAGTTCAAGCTGGACGGTTTCGTGGACTTTTTCATCTCTTCCTGCTTCGTTCACGTTCGCAAGCCAGACGTGGACATCTTTCGACTTGCGCTAGACATCGCTCAGGTGCCAGCCGAACAGATCGTCTACATCGAGAATACCTTGATGTTCGCCCAGATCGCCGAAGACTTGGGGATTAAAAGTATTCTTCACACGAATTATCAGTCCACGTGTGTGAAACTGGCTTCGTTTGGATTGCAGAATGACAAAGGAATCATCCATGAAACCAACTAACCCAAGCATACTGACGATCAATGATGGCTTGCGATATAGCGTGTGGTCTTTGAGACTGAAGAAATTGCAGAGCACTGAAGAACGGTACCAAGAAGTTTTGATGAACCAGAAACTACATGAAAACCTGAATCAAAAGACAATGACAACCACCACCACCACGAAAGGAACCTGACCATGAAAGAACACATCGCACATTCTGGAGCTTGGGGCATCGCCCTGATCGTAATTGTACTTATCTCGTGGTATCTCTACCGCTATCTTGCTCCCAAGACGTGGAGGGAGTGGGCAGGGGCCGGCGTTATCCAGGCCTTCATTATTGCCCTTTATGCGGAGATGTACGGATTTCCGCTCACCATCTACCTGCTCGTCCGGTTTTTCGGCCTCGATCAGACTAACCTCAATGCCAACCTCTGGTCCACGCTGCTGGGTTACGGCGAAACGGGCATGATGATCTCGATGATTCTCGGGTATGTGATTCTATTTACCGGCCTTGGGGTATTCATGGAAGGATGGCGCGAACTTCATCGCGCACGACAGGAAAACCGGCTCATCACGGATCGGCTCTACGGGCTGGTGCGGCACCCCCAATATACTGGACTTTTTATCGCGCTTTTCGGCGAGGGCATCATCCACTGGCCGACCATCTTTTCCATCGCGCTTTTCCCCATTATTATGTTCATATATGTCTTGCTGGCACGCAGTGAGGAGCGCAGCATGCTGAATCAATTCGGTGAGGAATACCGCACCTACCAGCTTCGCGTGCCCGGGTTCGTTCCGCGCTGGGGTCAATGGCGCAATCTGACCGCAATGCGGAACGGCGCCCCCACCGAGAGTGATCAAACATCGGCTAAAACGGGATCCAGACCGGGCGCCGAAAGGAATGAATAAGGCTAAGCATGGTCATGAACATAACGATGGGTAGGATCAAGAAAAGCGGTGTCTGCACATACAGCCCGGAGGTAGGAGCATCCGCATGAAAGCCGACGCAATCTCTAGCAGGGCAAACGTGAGGGGCTTGGCCTTGCCGCTCGCGGTGGCGTTCATCGTGGCCATGGGTTATGGCGTGGTGCTGCCGGTGCTGCCGTTCATGCTGGCACGCACCCTTGGTGAAACTGCACGTGCGGCGATCGCCTTGCATACGGGACTACTCATGGGCGTATATATGCTGGCGCTGTTCCTGTTCGCACCATTGTGGGGATACGTCGCGGATCGTGCCGGACGGCGGATGCTGATCCTGCTCGGGCTCGCCGGCTTAAGCGGCGCAATGCTGCTGCTTGCACTGGTACGCGATTTGCCCTTGATTTACGGGGCACGGGTGGTCGCCGGGCTGTTTGCGGCGATGGTGCTGCCAGCGGTATTTGCGCAGGTAAGTGATACCTGTGCGCCGGGGGTGCGTGCGCAGGCGTTTGCGTGGTTGAGTTCGGCGAATGCACTTGGATTCCTGTTTGGGCCGGCGCTGAGCGGTTGGATTGTCTCAGCCGGAATCGTCACCGGAGGTGATGCCATGGGTTTGCCGTTCTATGTGGTGGCAGCTCTGATTGGTCTGATCTGGTTTGCAGTCTACCGGTTTCCGACGACAGTACCCTTGGAGCACATCATGAGTGATGTACCGAAGACCGGTGCGCCGTCCTTGGCCTGGCTGCTGGTGATGTCGCTGCTCGTGATGTTCGGACTCGGAAGCTTCGAGGTGAGCCTCGCCCTGCAGGGGCAACAGGTATTGAGCCTTGGGCCGAGTACGATTGGCTGGATGTTCGCCGAGTGCAGCCTGGTTATGATCCTGATACAGTTTTTCGGGCTCGCGCCGCTGATTCAGCGTTTGGGCGGAGGCGGCCTGCTTGCACTGGCCTTTTTCGTGATGGCGGTTGGCGTAGGATTGCTGCCGTACGCTGCAAATTATTTCGTGCTGCTATTGGCTGTGGCCATGATCGCCGCCGCTTCTGGCCTTCTGATCCCGGCGTTGGCTTATCTGGTGTCGCTTGCAGCAGGAACCGCGCAGGGCGCAGCTCTCGGCAAGCAGACTGCCGTTGCCAGCCTTGGCCAGGCAACGGGATCAGCCGCAGCCGGCTGGCTGTTCGGTCTGTTCGCCCTTGCACCATTTTGGATGACTGCCGGGCTGCTCATTCTCGGTATGGTTATGGCGATATACATGTCCAGAATCCAGACGCCGAAGCGTACAATGAATAACAACAACCAAGGAGGATGAAATGCGGCATCGCTGGTATTTTTTTGCTGCTGGAGTGGCGCTTGTTGCGGCCTCGGCGTTTGCAGTGTGGTTCTACTTTTTGCAGAGTCGGGCGGTTGAAGGAGTGCTCGATGCCAACGGTCAAGTGCGCGGTACAGAGGTGACGGTCAGTTCCAAGCTGGCCGGCAGGATCGAGGCAGTTCCAATCACGGAAGGCCAACTGCTGAAAAAGGGCGCGCTGGTCGCAAAGCTTTCTTCTGCAGAAATTGAGGCCCAGTTGGAGCAGGTAGCGGCGCAGGCATCGGCTGCCGACAACCGGATCAGGGAAATCGAAGCTGCCATGAAGGCGATGGGAACCTCTGTCGGACAGGCGCAGCTCAGCGTGGGCGCAACGCAAGGCACTTCCCGGCACACCATCCATCAGGCGGACGAAGCCCTGCAACGGGCACAGGCTGAGTTGGCGGTGGCACAGGCCAACTGGAAGCTTGAAAAAAATAATTACGATCGCAATGCCGGCTTGGTACAGAAAGGCTTCATCAGCGAAAGCTATTTTGATCAGCTCAAAAACCGCTATATCTCGGCGGAAGCTAAGCTGAAGGCGGCGGAGCGCGCGCGCGAGGAAGCCAGGGCCGCTCTGGAACTCGCCGGGGTGTCGCAACTGGACATCAGCGTCAGGCAAAAGGAGGTGCAGCGTCTGGGTGACGAGAAGGCGCGCCTGCAGGCAAGCCGCGATGTGGCGCAAAGCCAAGCTGAAGCGGCTCAGGCTCGGGTGAGAGAGATGCAGGCGGTCGCCAGCGACACCCAGATTTTCGCGCCCGCGGACGGCACCGTCATCAACAAGCTGGTGGAACAGGGAGAACTGGTGGCGGCCGGTGCCCCCATTGCCACTCTGATCGATCTTTCGGACATCTACGTTCGGGCCTACATCCCGGAAAAAGCCATAGGCCAGATTCGAATCGGCAACCCCGCTCGCATCTTTGCGGATGCTTTCCCGCAGCGGTTCTTTCCTGGCCGGGTGGTCGAGGTTTCCCAGCAGGCTGAGTTCACGCCCAAGGAGGTTCATACCCAGGAGGAGCGCACCAAACTCGTGTTCGGCGTCAAGGTAAAGATCGACAACCCCGAGGGCTATCTCAAGCCGGGTATGCCGGTGGACGCCACGATCAAGTGGCGGGAGGACATTGTCTGGCCGGAACGTACGCGGAGCGGAGGATGAACGGCGAGACCTGCATCCGGGTTGCTGGCCTGGGAAGGCGGTTCAGGAAAAACTGGGCTATCAGGGGAGTGAACCTTGAAATCCGGCGGGGCGAGCTATTCGGCATCGTGGGGCCGGATGGCGCGGGCAAGACTACCCTGATCCAGTCCCTGTGCGCTATCCTCGACCCTACCGAGGGCAGCGTTACCGTGGATGGTCTTGATTCCGTGCGCGCCGCCGCCGCCATTACCTCCCGCCTAGGCTACATGTCGCAGGCTTATTCCCTGTACGAAGATCTCACAGTGGAAGAGAACCTGGAATTCTTCGCCGAAATTCGGGGCATTTCGACATCGCTCTTCGCGCAAAGAAAACAGCATCTGCTAGAATTTTCTGGCCTCGCGCCTTTTCTCGACCGCAGGACGAAGCACCTTTCCGGAGGCATGCAGAAGAAACTCGCCCTGTGCTGCAACCTCGTCCATGAACCCGACATTCTGGTGCTCGACGAACCCAACCTAGGCGTAGATCCCGTCTCCCGTCGGCAGTTATGGCGCATGCTGCGCGACTATCATGCCCGGGGCAACACCATTGTGCTTGCCACTTCCTACATGGACGAGGCGGGACGATGCGACCGGTTGGCTTTCCTGCTTGATGGGCAGCTGCTCGCCTGTGACAAGCCGGGGGCTTTCGGGGGTGACTTGGAGGCCGTATTCAAGGCCCATACCCCACCAGCCCTGCCCGTGGCAGGTCTGCCTTTTCCCGCCAGGGCGGCGGACGGCAACGCCATCGAAGTGCAAGGGCTGTCCCGGCGGTTCGGCGGCTTTACTGCGGTGGACGGCATTTCCTTCAGCGTGAAGCGGGGCGAGGTTTTCGGTTTCCTCGGCCCGAACGGGTCGGGCAAGAGCACCACCATCAAGATGTTGTGCGGCTTGCTGCCAGCGAGTGCGGGTCAGGCGACGGTGGCGGGGGTGGACGTGGCGAGTCGGCCGGAGAATGCGCGGCGCGGTATCGGGTATATGTCGCAAAGGTTTTCTCTCTATCTCGATCTCACCGTGGCCGAGAACATTGAATTTTTCGGCAGCGTATACGGGCTGGATAGCGCCATCCTGTCTGCCCGCATGCAGTGGGTCGTCGGCATGGCTGGTCTTGGGGGGCACGAAAAGTCGCTCACCCGGAATCTCTCCGGTGCCCTCAGGCAGCGCCTTGCACTTGGCTGCGCGCTGCTGCACCAGCCGGAGGTGCTGTTCCTAGATGAGCCAACCTCAGGGGTTGATCCTGCTTCGCGCGAGGCATTCTGGCGTCTTATCCAAGTCGTTGCCGATGCGGGCACCGCAGTATTCGTCACCACCCATTATCTTGCGGAGGCTGAAAACTGCCATCGGGTCGCCTTCATCGATCGCGGCAAGATACTCTGCATCGATACCCCGCAGCGCTTGCGCGAACTTCACGGCGGCGCCACTCTTGAGGACGTATTCATCCAGTTCATGGAGCATGCGGCATGATCCTCGCGGCGTTGATCAAGAAGGAGGCCAAGGAAATCCTGCGCGACCCGATTACTCTCGGTACGGCGATATTTCTGCCGCTGGTCCTGCTGTTCCTGTTCGGCTACGGCGTAACGCTGGACGTGGAGGACGTGCCGATGGCGGTCTATGATCAGGATAAAAGCCAGGAAAGCGCACGGCTTGTGGAGGCTTTCACCCGTAGCGGATATTTCAGCCTCAAACACGATCTGACGTCCGTTAGGCAATTGGACGACATGATGGATCGGGGACAGGCCACGCTGGCGCTCGTCATCCCGCACGATTTTTCGGAAGATCTGGCCGCGGGGAATAAAGCAAAGGTGCAGATCATCATCGACGGTACCTTTTCCGCTACCGCGCTCATCGCTTCCAATTACGCCACAGCCATCGTAAATCGCTACTCCACCGAAACTGCGGCGAAAACACTCGCCGCACGGGGCATGCCGCCGCTGCCTCATGTGACGGTGGTGCCCAGAGTCTGGTACAACGCGCCAATGAAGAGCGTTAACTACATCTTACCGGGCCTGTTCGCGGTGCTGCTAATGGCTTTTCCACCCATGCTGACAGCGCTCTCCATCGTGCGCGAAAAGGAGCGCGGCACCATCGAGCAGATCTATGTTTCTCCCGTCAACTCGCCGACGTTCATCCTCGGCAAGATCATTCCCTACGGCGCGATCGCGTACCTGGAGATGCTGCTGATTCTCACCGTCGGTACCCTCTGGTTCCACATCCCCTT
>Ga0207972_100435_pt1 | contig 10661 bp, 11 predicted proteins | sample LakWasMe75_LOW10_2_FD_183903 | JGI IMG/M metagenome (GOLD analysis project Ga0207972, IMG submission 183903) | Freshwater sediment methanotrophic microbial communities from Lake Washington under simulated oxygen tension - Sediment Metagenome... | ecosystem: Environmental > Aquatic > Freshwater >...
GGATACTTGGGCTGTCAGTGATCATCATGACCAGACGGTCAATACCGATACCGCAGCCACCGGTCGGAGGCATTCCGTATTCCAGTGCGCGGATAAAGTCAGCATCGTAGTACATCGCCTCCTGATCACCCGCTTCTTTTGCCTTCATTTGTGCTTGGAAGCGTGCTGCCTGATCTTCAGCGTCATTCAGCTCACTGAAACCATTGGCAATTTCACGGCCGGTCACAAACAATTCAAAACGCTCGGTGATTTCTGGGTTAGCGTCTGACGCGCGTGCCAATGGTGAAACCTCTACCGGGTAATCAATAATATAAGTCGGGTTCCACAATTGTGATTCAGCCGTTTCTTCAAATAGCGCCAATTGCAATGCGCCTAACCCTGCATGGTCAAACGGTTTGGTACCGAATTTCAAGATTTCGGCACGCAGGAAAGCTGCATCATGCAATTGCTCCAATGTGTATTGCGGCGCATATTTCTGGATTGCCCCCACAATGGTCAGGCGCTCAAACGGTTTGCTCAAATCCAGTTCACGGCCTTGGTATTGCAGCACGGCAGAGCCTGTTGCAGCTATCGCAGCGGTACGGATACAGCGTTCGGTGAAATCCATCAGCCATAGGTAATCGGTATACGCTGCGTAGAATTCCATCATCGTGAATTCGGGGTTATGGCGTACGCTCAAACCTTCGTTACGGAAGTTACGATTCACTTCAAACACACGTTCAAAACCGCCAACCACCAAGCGCTTCAAATACAACTCAGGTGCAATACGCATGAACATCTGCATATCCAGCGCATTGTGATGCGTGATGAAAGGCTTGGCCGAAGCGCCGCCCGGAATCGGGTGCAGCATCGGCGTTTCCACTTCCAGAAACTGGTTATCAATCATAAAGCTGCGAATTGCCGACACCACTTTGCTGCGCGCGATAAAAGTCGCGCGTGTTTCTTCAGATACGATTAAATCTACATAACGCTGACGGTATTTCACTTCCTGATCTTGCAGGCCATGAAATTTTTCAGGTAGTGGACGCAGTGACTTGGTCAGCAGGCGCAGTACAGAGACTTTGACTGAGAGCTCACCGGTTTTAGTTTTAAACAGTACACCTTCTGCGGCAACAATATCGCCCATATCCCAGTGCTTGAACGCATCGTAAATAGCTTCATTATCAGCAGAGGTCAGGTTATCTTTAGAGATAAACAATTGTATGCGGCCGGTACTATCCTGCACCGTAGCAAAGCTGGCTTTACCCATCACGCGTTTCAGCATCATACGGCCAGCGATACTGACTCGCACCGCTTTAGGATCAAGCACTTCATTATCAAAACCGCCAAATTCGGCATGCAGCTCTGCTGATTTATGCTCGGGTTTAAAGTCGTTAGGAAATGCAGCACCGCCTTTGGCTTTTGACGCTTCACGAATTGCCTTTAACTTTTCACGGCGCTCGGCAATAACGTGATTCTCGTCCTGTTGAACAACTTCATTGTTCTGCTGATTATTTTCTGTATTGCTCACACTCATACTCCCTGCTTCAAACTTTCAGTAATAAATGGGTCAAGGTCGCCATCCAGCACACCTTGCGTATTGCCTATTTCCACACCGGTACGCAAATCCTTGATACGTGACTGGTCAAGCACATAAGAGCGGATTTGATGTCCCCAGCCGATATCGGTTTTGGCGTCTTCCAGCGCCTGCTTCTCCTGGTTACGTTTATTCAGTTCCAGGTTATACAACGCACCTCTCAGCATATTCATCGCTTCATCCTTATTGCGATGTTGCGAGCGGTCGTTCTGACACTGCACTACCGTATTGGTAGGAATATGCGTAATACGCACCGCAGAATCAGTCTTGTTAATATGCTGCCCGCCGGCACCGCTGGCACGGTAGGTATCAATGCGCAAATCAGCAGGGTTGATTTCAATCTGGATCGAATCATCCACTTCCGGAAATATCTGCACACTGGCAAAACTGGTATGGCGCTTGGCGTTAGAATCAAATGGTGATTTACGTACCAGCCGGTGTACGCCGTTCTCGGTTCTCAAGGTACCGTAGGCATAATCACCGGTTACTTTAATAGATGCACCTTTGATACCGGCCACATCCCCTTCTGATTCTTCCAGCACCTCAACTTTAAAGCCTTTGCGCTCGCAATAACGCAGGTACATGCGCAATAGCATATTGGCCCAGTCCTGCGCTTCAGTACCACCGCTGCCGGATTGAAACTCAATAAAGCAATTATTAGGATCCATAGGCTGTGAAAACATGCGCCTGAATTCCATTTCTGAAATTTGCTTTTCCAATGCAACAGAATCTGCGGCAACGCTTTCCAGCGTATCGTCGTCATTTTCTTCACGCGCCATTTCAAACAACTCTTGGGCATCATGAAGGCCGCTCTCAACTTTCATGAGAGTGCTAACGACCAGTTCCAGTTCGCGCTTTTCTTTACCCAGTTTTTGGCTTTTTGCGTTGTCATCCCAGACTTTCGGGTCTTCCAATAACCCGTTTACTTCTTCCAGACGCTGACTCTTGCTTTCAAAGTCAAAGATACCCCCGAAGGGCGTTGTTGCGCTCACCCAAGTCGCTTAAGCGATTGGCGATTATATTGAGTTGTTCTGCTTCCATAACACACACTGAGTCATAAAAAAACAGAATTATACAGGAACTAGGCAGGCTTATCCGCGTTAGGCGGCATTGATAGCCAGACACCTGCGTATATGAGGCGGTAGCTAGGTTTCCCTGGTGTTGCATGCTCTTTGTCCATGATCAATCTCCTTCACTCATTTATTACGGCCATTGGTTAATTCATAATTGGCAATTTGCGTGCCAAGCCACAAAACAAGCACAACCGTTTGAAAATAAAGGATTTTATTAAATAACATCAAAAATATTAATGGTTACAAACAGGACAATTTGTCGTATTTGTAGCGAACGCAGGTAGGGTTTGTTACATAGACATTTATGCCACAACCATAGATTTGTGATAAATCATCAATCGCCAATAACAACCATATTTGCCCACAAAAAATCACGGCATATTCTTTGCTTTATGTAGCTTGAATACCTAAAAATAATATTGGGGCCAAGATGTTGCCATCTGCTAAAAGATTCGATCAGATCGAATTAATCACGCTTTATGAAGTAAGTAAAATACTCTGCTCTTCACTCGCATTGGATAAAACCTTAAATCAGGTACTTGAGCTGATTGCCTCGCATCTGGGTATGCAGCGCGGCATGATCAGCCTTGCACAAGAGCCTGGAATAATCAGAACAATTTCCTCTATTGGCCTGAGCCATGAAGAAATGCAACGGGGTGTATTTAAAATTGGAGAGGGAGTTACCGGAAAAATATTTCAATACGGCATGCCAGTTGTGATTCCTGACATCGCAGACGAGCCATTATTTTTGAACAAAACTGGTGCATATCAACATCTGGAAACCAAAAAAATTGCTTTTTTGGGCGTGCCGATCAAGGTAAATACTGAATGTATTGGTGTACTTTCATTTCAGTTTGAAAGAGTGCAAGCATTTGAGGGTTTCCAGTCTATGCAATAAAGAAATATAACATTGAAATTAAAAAATTATAGCCTTCTGCAAATCAACCAACGACCTCCCCATCTTCTTTAACAAAGGTAGCAACAGGATTATCTAAAAGCGACAACACCTCCTCAGATGGTCGGCAGAGCTTAACGCCTTTAGCTGTCACCACGATAGGACGATTCATCAATATTGGATGTTGCACCATGGCATCAAGCAGAGCATCCTCACTCAAGCTCAAGTCATCCAAGCCCAACTCAAAATATGGTGTGCCTTTTTCACGCAGGATATCACGCACGCCAACGCCCATTGCAGCAATCAACTCCAGCAATCGCTCACGACCGGGAGGCGATTTTAAATATTCAATAACTTCTGGCTCAATGCCGCTGGCACGTATCATTGCCAAGGTATTTCTAGAAGTACCGCAAGCCGGATTATGGTAGATGGTAACGCTGCTCATATTTTTCCTTTTTAACTGCTAGACATCACAAAATGTGTCTGCAGATTTTAACCTTTAAAAAACAACAACACTTTAAATAAGTTAAACTTATCAAGAATAAATACTCGCGGTTTTAGTCGCGGGCGGTTAAACTTACGAAAATTTAAATTTGTAATAAAAATGTAATAATCAGGGAGATTCCGAATCATGGCAAATGCTACACTTGGTCGTTTAATGGCAGCGATTTCACCGCGCAACGACAATTATTTTGTATTATTTAACAGTCTGGCAGACTGTGTCGTTAGAGGCTCAAAAGTATTAGCCATGATGTCCGCTGTAAAAGATTCAACCAAATTTGATGAACACTTTGCCGAACTCAGAAAAATAGAGTCAGAAGCGGACGAATACACCAGAGAAATTTTGCTCTCCCTGCATAAAACCTTTATTACCCCGTTCGATCGCCGCGAAATCCGCGAACTGGCGATGGCATTAGACGACATCATCGATTACATGGAAGACATTCCGCAAAGTGCAAAAATCTACGGTGAATCTGCATTCACACCTGAAATGGTTGCGCTTAGCCAGATTCTGTTACGTGCCTCAGAAAAAGTGCGTGATGCCGTCAGCATGTTATCTGACATGAAAAACTCCGACAAAATCCTACGCACCTGTGCCGAGATCAGCGGTATTGAAGGTGAAGCTGATCACGTGATGCGCGCTGGTATGCATCGCCTATTTGCAGAAGAGTCAGATGCACGCACCCTGATCCGCTCAAAAGAACTTTATGACATATTTGAAGAGGCTGTTGATAGCTGTGAAGATGTTGCCGATGTAATTCACGGCGTAGTATTAGAGCGCATTTAAGGGGCAAGTTATGGATCACGCTATTCTAATTATGGCGTTGCTTGTCGTCGTAGCCCTCATATTCGATTTTATGAACGGTTTTCACGATGCAGCCAACTCCATTGCGCTCATGGTTTCAACGCGCCTGCTCACTCCGCAGGCAGCAGTAGCATGGGCCGCTTTCTTTAACTTCATCGCCTTTTTATTCTTCGGCTTACACGTCGCGGACACCGTAGGCAAAGGCATCATCGACCCTAACATTGTCACCAATGCAGTGATATTTGGCGCGCTCAGCGGCGCTATTGCATGGAACGTCATCACCTGGTGGTTTGGCATTCCATCTTCTTCATCACATGCTCTGATTGGTGGTTTACTAGGCGCGGGCGTAGCTCATGCCGGCACCCAAGGCATCATCATTGGCAGTAAATTAATTACTACCGGTGTTGCTATTGTACTTTCGCCTTTATTCGGCATGCTGCTTGCCATGGTCTTCTCGATCGCTGTGTTATGGCTATTCCAAAAATCATCACCCTATAAAACTGAAAGTAGATTTAATAAGATGCAGTTTATTTCGTCATCTCTGTTCAGTTTAGGGCATGGCGCAAATGATGCACAGAAAACCATGGGTATTATTACTGTACTGCTGTTTGCAAATGGCTATCTGGAAGGTGATTTTCACGTACCGTTCTGGGTGGTTATTTCATGCCAGTTGGCAATGGGCTTAGGCACACTGATGGGTGGCTGGCGTATTGTGCGTACCATGGGCATGGGTATCACTAAAGTTCGCCCAACTGGCGCCTTCTGTGCACAAACATCCGGCTCAATCGCATTATTTCTGGCAACCTCGCTAGGCATTCCGGTATCCACCACACACACAATTACAGGTGCAATTGTAGGCGTAGGTGTTGCGCGCCGCGCTTCAGCAGTACGCTGGGGCTTAGCCTCACGCATTGTATGGGCATGGGTGCTGACCATTCCATGTGCAGGCCTCATCGCTGCGATTTCTTACCATATCGGACGCACTTTCCTGCTTTAAATTCGGTCTGTTAAAGTCAAATTACCAAGGGGCTCTGTATGAGCCCCTTTTATTTTTTTCTAATTTAAAATTTGTCATCAATTTGTCACATTCCATTCATAAAATGGCATTCAGTTTTATAACGTACTGAATATCAACAAGGAGCATGAAATGCGATCTACTCTATTAAAAGCGTTAACAATTGCAGGTGTATTGAGCACTACATTATCAGTAGCAAACACAGCTTTTGCTGCAGAAAAAATTATCAAAATTGACGGTTCAAGTACCGTTTACCCAATCACTGAAGCCGTAGCTGAAGAGTTTCAGAAGGCACAAAAAGTTAAAGTAACCGTAGGTGAATCAGGCACCGGCGGCGGCTTTAAAAAATTCTGCCGCGGCGAAACTGATATTTCAAATGCTTCACGTCCAATTGCACAAAAAGAAATGGACGCATGTAAAGAAGCAGGCATTCAATACATTGAACTGCCAGTTGCTTTTGACGCTTTAACCGTAGCTGTAAACTCAAAAAATGATTGGGTTAAGAGCCTGACGGTAGATGAATTGAAAAAAATCTGGCAACCAGGTTCCAGCGTTAAAAACTGGAAACAGGTTAACAGCGCTTTTCCAGATAAAGCCATGAGTTTATATGGGCCGGGTACAGCATCTGGTACATTCGACTACTTTACGGAAGCGATTAACGGTAAATCAAAAGCCAGCCGTACCGACTACACACCATCAGAAGATGATAACGTATTAGTGCAAGGCGTTTCTGGCAACATGGGTGGCATGGCTTACTTTGGGTTAGCTTACTATGAAGAAAATAAAGACAAATTAAGAGCTGTACCTGTTGCAGCCAAAGCCGGTGGCCCAGCTGTATTACCTTCAGCAGCTACTGTGATGGATGGCACTTACCAACCACTGTCTCGCCCGATCTTTATTTACGTGAACGCAACAGCAGCAGCATTCAAACCTGAAGTAAAAGCATTCGTGAATTACTATCTTGAACATGCTCCAGCTTTAGTTAAAGAAGTAAAATACGTACCATTGACTACTGAAGACTACGCTGAAGTTAAAAGCCACTTTAAAGCCATGAAGCCAGGTACTGGTTTTGGCGGTAAGAACGAAGTTGGCATTAAGGTTAAAGACTTGATTAACAGAATCAAATAAGTCAAAGCAGAGCCAAGGAGCAGCAATCGCTGCTCCTGTTTCTTATTCAACGGCCTTACGATCAATAAATCCGTTACAATAAAAGTCTAAATTTATGATGAGTGCAACAAACAAAGTGTCTAATAATTCTAGTAAGACGACCGCTGGTTTGGCAACTACTGTCAGCCCGCGCCTGGCTAAAAATGTACAGCGCCATTTCAAAGAACGCGTTATCGAGTTCATTTTAATGCTAGCCGCGCTGTCTGCCGTATTCACTACATTTGCAATCGTGGCGATTCTTTTGTATGAGTCACTGGGGTTTTTTAAAGTCGTCTCGATAGTAGAGTTTTTTACCAGCAAAGAATGGACGCCTCTGTTTGAAGATGCACACTATGGCATCATGCCATTAGTAGCTGGCACACTAACAACATCCGCTGTCGCACTTGCTGTTGCGATACCGATAGGTACGATTGCAGCGATATATCTTTCAGAATTTGCCTCGCACCGAGCGCGTGAAATTGTGAAACCAATTCTGGAATTACTGGTAGGCGTCCCTACCATCGTTTTCGGTTATTTCGCGCTACTTTTTGTTACACCGATTTTACAAAAGATCTATCCGGATTTGCCCGGCTTCAATATGCTGAGTGCGGGTATTGTGATGGGTATCATGATTATTCCCTACATTGCTTCTGTTGCTGAAGATGCCATGCGTGCTGTGCCGATGAGCATGCGCGAAGGTTCATATGCCATGGGTGCAACTCGCTTTCAGACCGCAGTGCGCGTGGTAACACCTGCTGCAGTGTCAGGTATTGTCGCTGCATATATTCTGGGTATTTCACGTGCTGTGGGTGAAACCATGGTAGTAGCTGTCGCAGCTGGTCAGCAGCCCAACTTCACTTTCGACCCAACTGAAGGTGCCGCAACCATTACCGCTTATATCGTGCAGGTTGCCATGGGCGACTTGCCACACGCCAGCATCGGCTATCAAAGCATTTTTGCTGCCGGTCTGGTTCTGTTCGCGATGACCTTGTGCTTTAACATCCTCGGTCACATCGTGCGTAAAAAATATCGTGAGCAGTATTAATCCAGTCAGAACAAACGGACAATCAATATGAATTCAAATATACAAAAAAACAAAGCCTCCGTGATTGAAAATCTGGATGCAGTACGCGCAATGATCAAGCGCCACAAACGTAACGACATACTGTTCGCGACGCTCGGCTTGATAGCAATCATGTTTGGTTTACTGGCATTACTCACACTGTTTGTAGACTTGGTCCTGGATGGTTATCCACGCTTTAATATTCAATTTTTCAGCGACTTTCCATCGCGTCGTGCTGGCAGCGCAGGCTTGCTTTCTGCCTGGGTTGGCTCTCTGCTGGTCATGCTGGTAACCTTTTTGACTGCAGTTCCGATCGGTGTATCAGCAGGTTTATACCTGGAAGAATATGCCCCGAAAAACTGGTTCTCAGACCTGATTGAAATTAATGTATCCAATCTGGCAGGCGTACCATCCATTATTTATGGTCTACTTGCACTAGGCTTATTCGTTTACGGCCTGAATCTGGGTCAAAGTATTTTGACCGCAGGCCTGACGCTGGGCTTACTGATTCTGCCAATCGTGATTGTTTCTACCCGGGAAGCCATCCGTTCAATTCCGGTAGCAATCCGCGAGGCTGCATACGCGGTTGGCGCAACCAAATGGCAGGTGGTCAGAGATCACGTCGTTAAATATTCACAGGGTGGTATTCTGACTGGCGTTATTATCGGCATGTCACGTGCTCTGGGTGAAACCGCACCTATCATTACAATTGGCGCGCTGACATTCATTGCGTTCCTGCCGCCTTCTCCAATAACTACTGAAGTGCCTTTCATCAACTTTGAATGGTTGAGCTCGAGCTTCACCGTACTGCCGATTCAAATGTTTAACTGGCTGTCACGCCCTGACCATGCATTCCATATCAATGCAGCAGCAACTGGTGCGATTATTATTGTGGTCACATTGCTCATGAACGGCACTGCAATCTGGCTGCGTTACAAAATCCGTAAAAACATTAAATGGTAATCAACAGCTTCGATTACCAACATTAAACTGAATATATAGAAATCGTAAACTTAGGAAACTACATGATCAACGCGACAACACCGATTAAAGCTGAATCAAGAGATCTCAACTTTTTTTACAGCAATGGTACGCAAGCCTTAAAAGGCATTAACATGCCACTATACGAGAATAAAATTACGGCGCTGATTGGCCCATCCGGCTGCGGAAAGTCTACATTTCTGCGTTGCTTTAACCGCATGCACGACTTATATCCAGGCAACAGATACGACGGCCAGATCATCATGCATCCCGACAACACCAATATTCTGGAAAAAGGCGTTGATCCAATTGAAGTGCGTATGCGCATCAGCATGGTATTCCAGAAACCAAACCCTTTCCCGAAATCTATCTATGAAAACGTAGCCTACGGCCTGCGCGTTCGCGGTGAAAGCAACAAACGTTTGCTGGATGATAAAGTCGAAGAAGCCCTTAAAGGCGCAGCGCTGTGGAACGAAGTAAAAGACCGCCTGCAAGATTTGGCATTCAATCTGTCTGGTGGCCAGCAGCAGCGTTTGTGTATCGCACGTGCGCTGGCAACTGATCCTGAAATCATGCTATTTGATGAACCGACCTCAGCTTTAGACCCGATTGCCACTGCAAATATTGAAGAACTAATGAGTGAACTACGCAACAAGCTCACGATACTGGTAGTGACACACAACATGCAGCAGGCAGCGCGGATCTCTGATTACACAGCTTATATGTACCTGGGCGACCTGATTGAATACGGCGACACAGATATGATTTTCACACGCCCAACGCGAAAAGAAACAGAAGATTACATTACCGGTAAATTCGGTTAATCTTTCAAGATTCAGCTTGCGTGTCCCAATAAAAAGCCAGCGCTAAGCTGGCTTTTTATTTAAGAAATTCATAAGCATCATAATTTCTTTACGGAAAACGCTTTTAAGTGCATTTTTTGTTTTACTTCTCCAAACTCCAGTGCGCCTAATATGAGTTCAAATTCAGCTATACAGCACTTTTTAATCAAATAAAAAACGCCCGATGAAATCATCAGGCGTTTTTATATCACCCTCAAATGGTCGAGTATTAATCAACACATTTCAGGTTGAAGCATAGCAAATCAGTAATTACTCAGCAACTGGTGCGGCTTCTGCAGCTGGTGCAGCAGTTTCTGCAGCCAATGTTGCTGGATCGATAGTAATGCCTGGCACACGCTCTTCAGCAGTTGGCTCATAGCCACCTGGCTCTGTAGCTGCTGGTGCAGCAGCCTCTGCCGCTGGTGCAGCTTCAACAGCTGGCGCTGCCTCAACTGGTGCAGCTTCTTCTTTCTCACCGCAACCTACTACTAATAAACCTGCAACACCCAAAACTAATAAAGAACGCAACAATGATGACATAATGATTTCCTCTTCTTATTAAAAAACTACAATCAATGATTTAATTCAATAGCTTACTAACAACACCCCATTTATACGCTCTATTCTAGCGCATTCATCATTATGTGCAACAATATTAGAAATATTTTTAAAAGACAAGGGTTTATGTGTTGGTTTATTCACCAATCAAATGAAAAAGAACCCTGCGCTTGCCGGATATATGCCGGTGCTCATATAAAAATACC
>Ga0207972_100438_pt1 | contig 10651 bp, 10 predicted proteins | sample LakWasMe75_LOW10_2_FD_183903 | JGI IMG/M metagenome (GOLD analysis project Ga0207972, IMG submission 183903) | Freshwater sediment methanotrophic microbial communities from Lake Washington under simulated oxygen tension - Sediment Metagenome... | ecosystem: Environmental > Aquatic > Freshwater >...
TTTGGCTTGACGCCGAGACGGCAAACCCAGGCGGTGGAACTGGGCGGGATGCTGCGGGTACTGGGCGGCAGCGTCGCCTCGCCGTTATTAGGCATATTTTGGGAGCGGCGCGCCGCCTTCCACCAAAGCCGGTTGATCGAAAGTTTTTCATTGCACGACGGCGGGTCCATAGAAACTATCTCCCGCTTGCATGCCGCCGGTCTGCACGATCAGTTGGCTACCGCCAAGCTGGCGGCAGTGGCAGGTCAGCATGCTGCGATTCTGGGTTTGGACGATACCTTCCGGCTGGCGGCTTGGCTGTTTATGGGCTTGGCTGCGGTGGTCTGGCTTGCTCATCCGGTCGGGCCGAAACCAGCGGCGCTGCCTAAAGACGACAGGCGACAGGCGGCTTTGGAAGATTTGATGGAGGAACCGTAGCCATGATCCGGTTTAACAAAATAACCCTGCTGGCGGCTGGATTGTTGTTGAATGGCTGCGCATTGTTTCCTGAAGATGGAACCAGAGCCAAACTGCTGGACATGCCCAGCCTGAGTCAAACATTGAAAGGCGATACTCAAGCCGAAAAAATCGTCAGGGAATGGCCGAGAGCGCAGTGGTGGCGAGATTTTCACAACGCCGAACTGAACCGGCTGATCGAAACCGCGCTCAAAGACAGCCCAAGCCTGCACGCCGCGGCGGCGCGCTTGACCCAGGCGGAAGCGGTAGCCGATTTTCAGGCGGCCGAAATGCTGCCCAGCATCAGCGCCAGCGTCGAATTCCATCAGCGCCGCTTTTCCGAAACCGATTTTTACGGTCCTAACGGCGGCAAAACGTTCACCGGCGCGTACATTGATCCTGCGGTATTTCGCTATCACCTCGATCTGTGGGGCAAGGATAAGGCCGCTCTGGAATCGGCGTTGGGCAAAGAGAAGGCACAGGCTTCGGAACTGGCGATGGCGCGACTAATGTTGAGTACGGCGATTGCGCGCAGCTATATCCGGCTGTGCTCGTCCGAAGAAGACATCGAATTGGCTCATGGGCTGACTAAACAAGCCGAGGAAAAAATGCAACTGGCCGAGCTGCGCTGGCAGCGCGGATTGACCAGCCAGGATTTGGTTTATGCAGGCAAACAGCAGTTGGAAGCGGCGCGACAGCGCGAAACCAGTGTGCGCAACCAGGTGCAGGTATTGCGCAACCGGTTGGCGACGCTGGCCGGGCAGGGGCCGGATTGGGGTAAGACCATTCATGTGGCGGAAAACAAGGTCGCCGGACAGTTGCCGCAGCCGGAAGCGATAGCGCTCGGATTGCTCGCGCATCGTCCCGATGTGGCGGCGGCGATGTGGCGCGTGGAAGCGGCCGCCCAGTTGACCAAAGTGGCGAAAACCAATTTTTATCCTGACGTCAATCTGGTTGGTTTTGCCGGTTTGCGCAGCCTTAATTTGAAGGATTTGTTCCTGTCCAACGGCGCCAGCGTGGCTTATGGAATGGGGCCGACGATTACCTTGCCGATTTTTGAAGGCGGACGGCTGGAAGCGGAATTGAAGAATCAGCAGGCCGCTTACGATGCCGCCGCCGAAAGCTACAACGAGACGCTGCTGGCCGCAGTGCAGCAGGTTGCCGATAGTCTGGCCGAATGGCGGCAAACGCTGGATCATGATGTAGCCCAGGAACGTGCGCTGGAAGCTGCCGAGGCTGAAGCAACGCTGGCCGGAAAACGTTATCAGGCCGGTCTCAGTACCCGTGACGGCATTATCGAGGCCGACGCGGCGCTGATTCGGCAGCGGTTGACCGCCAGCGAGATGCACAACGCTCATCTGCTGGCTGCAATCGGATTGATCGAAGCGCTGGGCGGCGGCTACGAAAACACCAATATGATTCATGTCAGCAAGGTGAGCAACCATGACTAATATTCCAACCAAACCCCAGCGCTACTTCGGCTTTTATCAGCGTCAACAGCGGTGGAGAGGCTCGTTCCCACGCACTGGGCTCATTGATATACACAAGTCTGTCCAAGGCCGTCATTTCAAGATGGACACTGAAATAGCAGACTCGGGTGTAGGCCGGAATAAGGCCATCCAAGCGCGTAGCGCGAGGTGGCGTTTCCGGCGAGTTCCAGAGGTGTTTGCCGGAAACGCCAGTTCTCGTTGTTACTCGAACCGACTTATTCCGGCCTACTTCGAGATGTGGTTAATGCGCCGAAATGTGGGGCATCTCAACGTAGGACGCAGCGCGTCCCATATCGCATTCCCACGCAGCGCGTGGGAACGAGAGCACATGATTCATGTCAGCAAGGTGAGCAACCATGACTAATACCCAAACCAAACCCCAGCGCCACTTCGGTTTTCATCAACGTCGACAGTACCGTGGTTATCGACTATTGCTGGTGACCGTGGTGGCATTGCTGATCGGACTGATTTACCTGATTTACTGGTGGAATTTTGCCAGTCGGTTCGTGGTCACCAACGATGCCTATATCACCGGCAACTTGGCCCCGCTCAAGGCGCAAACCAGCGGCACGGTGGTGGATGTGCGGGTTGATAACACGCAGCATGTGCAGCAGGGCGATGTGCTGGTGCGTCTCGACGGCTTGCAGGCGCAAGTGGCACTGGAGCGGGCCGAAGCCAATCTGGCGGATAGCGTGCGGCAGATCGAAACTTCGTTCAGTCAGGCCGACATGCTGCGTCAGAAACTGGCCTCGAAAGAGGTAATCTTGAATCGCAGCCTGAAAGATCTGGCCCGCTATCGCAGCGTGGCCGCCGACGGGGCGGTATCGGCGCAGCAGATTGAGAACAGCGAGTTTCAGGTCCGCGAGTTGGAAGCCGATGTTCGGCAGATTCGCGCCGAATTGGGCGGAGCCGAGGCTTTGATTCAGAACACCAGCCCGGCTTATAACCCGAAGGTGTTGCAGGCGGTCGCCGCGCTGAAACAGGCTTATCTGGACAATGCCCGGCAGCAGATTGTCGCGCCGGTGTCGGGTTTCGTCGCCAAACGCACCATCCAGCCGGGTGAGCAGGTTCGCCCGGAAACGCCGCTGTTGGCTATCGTGCCGCTGGATTATTTATGGGTGGAGGCCAATTTTTTGGAAAACGAGTTGGCCGATGTACAGCCCGGTCAGCCGGTGGAAATTACGGTCGACCTGTACGGTTCCGATGTGGTTTACCATGGCGAAGTGCAGGGCTTGGGCGCCGGTACCGGTAGCGTGTTTGGCCTGTTGCCGCCGGATAACGCGACCGGCAACTACATCCATATCGTCGAGCGGGTGCCGGTCAGAGTTGGGTTGCGCGCCGAGGAACTAAAGGCCAACCCGCTACGTCCGGGGCTGTCTGCGGTGGTGCGGATCGATACCGTCCACCCCGGCCGCTCGGTGCTGGAGCCTTTAACTACGACGCCCGCTACAGCCTATAAGACCGAAGTTTACGATCATCAGCTGGACGGTGCCGATGCGTTAATTCAGAAGATTATTGAAGGGAACAGGCAGTCAAAAAAACAGGGGAAGTAGTTAATTAATTCACCACGAACGACTTGCATGGATGCAGGAGGTAGAGTAATGCAGGAGCTATTACCGAGGCACGAAGGCGCGAAGAACACATAAAACTTCGTGATCTTCGTGCCTTCGTGGTGAGTAAAAAATCTTAAAAAGAATACTTACATGAAATCATGCCGCGATAACTGCTCGATAAACCAGTGCAAGACTTTGCCTTTATTGGTTGTTTTCCAGGCCATGTTCATGGTCTCTGCCGCTATCGTATCTTCTACCGGCAGCGCGATAAGACGGCCTCGTTCAAGCGACTCCTGAATCCGGTGCGCCGGTAAAAAGCCGACGCCTAAACCCGAACATAGGGCATGTATTTTTTCTTCCACCGACGGCACGCTCAATACCGGACGCTTGCTGAATACCCGATGGCTTTGCGGCGCCTGATTCCTTGATGAATCCCTGACCACGATAAAGCGGTGTTGTTCAATCAGTTGCCGGGAGAGCGGCAATGATGCCTGGGTCAGCTCATGGCCCGGCGCAACGGCGAAAACCCATTCAATCTGTCGGATCTTTTGGTATTTAATGCCTTGGCTCGGCGCAGCGTCAGCGCCCGCGCCTATGACCAGATCGGCCCGGTTACTGGTGATGGCTTCTTGCGCGCCGCCCAGCACTTCCTCATAAATATTGATTTCAATATCCGGCAGTAGCTCGTAAAACTGGGCTATTAACGGGTAGATGAAATCAAAATTTAAAATGGAATCTATCGCGATATTGAAAACAGGTTCCCAGCCGCTGTGGGTTTTCTTGGCGGCTATGGCCAGGCGTTCCGTTGCGTCCAGGATTTCGCGGCCTTGTTCAAGCAATACTTTTCCGGCTTCGGTCAATACGGCTTTTCTGCCTTCCTTGCGAAACAAGACCACATCAAGGTCCTGTTCCAGTTTCTGCACGGTATAAGAGATTGCCGAAGGCACCCGAAACAGCTCATTAGCCGCTGCGGCAAAGCTGCCTTTTCGGGCTATTGCACCCAGTACTTCCAGTGCGTCGAGGGTGATAGGATATTTCATGCTGTCTGCTCGTGTTTATTGTTCAAATATTTTGAAGCTATTAAGCAAAATTGATCGCTTTTTATTATTCAGGCCAATTCTATAATGATCTCGACATTTCAAATTGTTTAACATTTAAGAGGTTATCATGAAAAATTTAATCAATAAAATACGGGTTTCTAATGCGGGTCTGGAAGCGGTCATACTGCGGGTTCCTATCGGCTTGATTCTGGCGGCGCATGGCAGCCAAAAACTGTTCGCTTGGTTTGGCGGTTACGGTTTGGACGGAACAGGGCAATGGATGGCGTCGGTGGGGTTGGCTCCAGGAGTTGTGATGGCGTTATTGGCGGGCAGTGCTGAATTTTTTGGCGGCGTCGCATTAATTCTGGGTTTGTTGACGCGTCCGGCAGCGATGATTAATGCGCTGACGATGCTGGTTGCACTGTTTTGGGTGCATTGGGGACACGGCTTTTTTCTGGATACGCATGGTATTGAATATGCGTTGGCTTTATTATCGGCAACTACGGCGCTGACAGTTATCGGCGGTGGACCGTACTCGCTGGATGCTCTGATCGAGGCAAAACTGGAGGCTAACGATGAATAAGCAAACACGACAACTCGCGGCTGTAATAAGCGGACAAAACACCTCGGATGGGGCTGGCGTCAAACTGAAACGTATTGTCAGTCAGCAACAAAAAAACGCTTTCGATCCTTTTATTTTGTTGGATGAATTCGGCTCCGATGAACCGACGGACTATGTCGGCGGATTCCCCGATCATCCGCATCGCGGCTTTGAAACAGTGACTTATATGCTGGCGGGAGCCATGCTGCACCGCGATCATCTGGGGCATGAAGGGCATCTGCGTGCAGGCGATGTGCAATGGATGACGGCCGCGCACGGCATTATTCATTCGGAAATGCCGGAACAGGAAAACGGCTTGTTACACGGCTTTCAGTTATGGATTAATTTGCCTGCCAAAGAAAAAATGAAGCCGCCGCATTATCAGGATTTTTCCGCCGAGAAAATTCCTCAGGTTGCATTGGCGGACGGCGGTTACATCAAGGTCATCGCCGGTGACTATGTCGCCGAAACAGGAAAAATATCCGGCCCGGTAACAGGCGTATCGACACAGCCGTTGTATTTCGATGTGTCGTTAAGCCCCAAGCAACAGCTGGATATACCGATAACCGAGCAACATACGGTTTTGATCTATGTTTACAAAGGCGAGCTGGCTGTCGGCGCGTCGGACAAGGTTTTAAAGGCCGGGCAACTCGGGCAGTTACAAAACGGCGATAACATACAGCTGGCAACACAAGATCAGTCGGCACAATTTCTGGTGTTAGCCGCGCTGCCGTTAAAAGAGCCGGTGGTGCAATCAGGTCCGTTTGTGATGAACAGCAGCGAAGAAATTGAACAGGCGTTTCGCGATTATCGTGAAGGCGTATTAACACTGTAAAGCAGTTTTTATTTAACCGGAATAAGGGGACAAACATGCAGCAAAAACCGGCAACAACCCGTGTAAAAATTCACGATATTATTCAGGCACGCTGGAGTCCCAGGGCTTTTGACGCGGACAAACCGGTGAGTCATGATGAATTGCTAGCGTTGCTAGAAGCCGCACATTGGGCGCCGTCTTGTTTTAATGACCAGCCTTGGCGGTTTGTGGTGTGCGATAAAGCCACGGATGAAACCGGTTGGCAACATGCGTTTTTAATCCTGGCTGAAAAGAACCAGCGCTGGGCCAAGAACGCCCCGGTGTTGATACTTGCTGTGGCAATGGAAAATTTCAATCATAACGGCCAGCCTAACCGCTGGGCGATGTATGACACCGGAGCGGCCAGCGTCAGCTTGTGCTTGCAGGCTACTGCGATGGGAATGTCTGTACATCAAATGGGCGGTTTTGATGCTGAAAAAGCCCGAGAGGTTTTTAATCTTCCGGGCGATTGCAGGCCGATGGCAATGATGGCCGTTGGCTATCAGGCCGAGGCGGATGTGCTTGATGACGATTTTAAGGAAACCGAATTAGCCGCTCGTTCCAGGGTCGCACTGAATGAACGCTTTTATGCAGGGCAATGGGGCAGGGGAGTTGAATGATTTGTAAAACTCTGAACTTGATCTGACAATTGCCAAAATTAGCCTCAACTGTATCAGGCATTGACTGACTCAGTTCTACCCGTTGCAGTCATTGAAACATGACGATAAGTATAACTTGCCCCGAAAAGCGGAGCGGCGATAGCTGCGGAGCTTTTCGGGGTCAAGTTGATACGCTGGTTATGCACTCCTCATGCGATATGGCCACGGAAGTATGAGACCAATTTTTCGCTTGATATTTGATAATGCGATTGCTGTTCCCACAGGCGATGCCTGTAATCTGTAAACATCATTGATATAGCTGTCAAAAAACGCTTCGGACTCAGGGTAAAGGCTCATAAACCTATCTTTTAGCTCATTTGCATTGAAACGCCCTTTTTTAAGGAAGTTAACAATCTTTATCCGCTCTTCTTTTGTGTATTCAATATCACCAGAATAATCTTTTAAACCTTCAATGGTACGAAATTTAAACCTGACGTTATTCGCATCTTCTTCGGAACCGGTTATGAGGCGCATATATTTATCATCACTACCAAAAGCTTCTTTGTACTCGTCAACAGAAAATCCTTTGGTAAAAACACCAGGGTAGGATTCGAGAATGTTATGAGGAAACTGATTTCCGTAAGATTGGGATGGAATTTTGGCGCAGCCAGTGAACTCCAAGTGACTTATTTCCGGTGAGCTAAATTCCAATTCCACTTTGAATGGCAATATCCACCTTATGAAGCCCTCAAGACCAACAGAAGAGTTTATATAATAGTAACCGTCTTGAGCTAAGTAATTTAGTGAAAGGATGTCGAGTTGCTTTGACGTAAGCTTTGGAGCGATATTGATAGCCTCTTCAATAGCAAGTTGCTTTAGACCTCGCTCGTCATCTTTTGCCCTTTCGATCAATAGGTTGCACAAGGTGTCGGCCAAGTACTGCTCTCCGCTCTTCGCGTATTCTTTTTGCGCATTGTATAAAGCGGATTGAAGGGCTGGTGTTTCGAACGCGGCAGCCGCATTCGTGTTATTTTCATATAGCTCTGTTAGGAATTTTTCACTAAAAGATATTGCGCGCTCAGAGGCCATATTCGCGGCAGCCTCTGACAACTTAATGAAGTTAGAATTGTATATGTCTAGGGCAATATCTCTTGCGTTCGCATAACTGAGACCTTGATTTACTGTAATATTTTTGGCTTGAAGATTGGTGGAGTTATCACCACCTACTTGTTTTTGTATATGATCTTTAATCATCTCTTGCACTAATATTTATGTCTCTTCCAGACTGATAATTGGTGGAATTGGATCCTGACTTCTGCATTTGCTTTGATGATGAATGTTTTTTAGCGAACAAACCAATAACAAGAGAAATTATAAAAACACCTATGCCACTAAATATCCAATCTTTGTTTTCAATTATCCATTGCATAAAAGACTCTCTTGTAAAGCATAACAAGTTATTATCTAGATCTGGATAACATACACTATTTTCAACCTTAGTTGATAAAAATAACTTTTAACGGTAATTGCGCTGGTTCCCAAGCTCCAGCTTGGGAACCCAGTCTCGGAAGCTCCAGCTTCCCGAGCAACTCACCATGACCGAATCACCTCAATCAAACCGTCTTGACCGGCATAATTACGCGCACTGGAATAACGCCAATGTTCCGGCTGATCCACGTAGCCCCGCTTTACGGGATTGTGATGAATGTAATCCAGCTTTTGACGCATAACCCCCTCGGATTCGATGATTTGCGGATGATTGCCTTCTTCCCAAACCTGATAAGTGGTCTCCTGCTTATGGGCGCGTTTAAAAAACGCCAGCAACTCCAACAGCTTAACCGAGCGGCGTTGTTCCGGATGCGCGACAATTTGCTTTGTCGTGTAGGATTTAAAACGCTGCATGTCATGGCTCAAATTATCAGACGCGGCGATAAGATGCAGATGATTTTCAAGAATGACGTAACCGTAGAGTCGAAAGCCTGCGTCACGCTGTAAAAAACGCCAAGAATCCAGAATGATGTTCACGGTTTCAGGGCGGGTAAACAACGGCAGCCAGTGGTTTATCGTTGCGGTCAGGAAGTGTGGGCACGGGTCGCATTGGACGCGGTAGCGGCTTCTGGGCATGGTTGCACTCCTTTGTGGTGAGAGTAGACGGGAAGCTGCGACTGCATGGATGCAGGAGGTAGAGCAACGCAGGAGCAGTTGCCGAGAGCTTCCACGACTGGGTTCCCAAGCTGGAGCTTGGGAACCAGCGGAAAATGTCGGGCAACGAAAAGCTGTTGCTCAACCTACGGCTATTTGATTTTTCGAATTGAGTTGACCACATGCTGCTAATACATCATCGCCTTTAGCACTTCTTATTAAAGTCGGGATTTTAAAAGTATCTAAAACTTCTTTAAACTTTTCAATTTTATTCAAATCCGGACGCTTGTAATGTGATCCTGGGAATGAGTTAAAAGGAATTAAGTTTATATAAGCACTTTTACCCGCCAGTATTGTTCCCAATTTTTTAGCATCATCTGGAGAATCATTAAAATCTTTTATCAGAATATATTCATAAGTAATAAATTGCTTTTTATTTAAAGGTATCTTGTCAATAGTTGCCAATACCTCATCTAGCGGATATTTTATATTAATGGGAATAAGTTCATTCCTCTTTTCTTTAAAGGGTGAATGAAGAGATAACGCAAGGTTCACTCCAGGAATTTCCTGGCTCCATCTTTTAAGTCCGGGAATATAACCAGCCGTTGAAATGGTAATTTTTTGAACACCAATTGAAGTTCCGTGTTTTGATAAAAATATTTCGCACGCTTTTTTGACGGCATCAAAATTATGTAAAGGTTCGCCTTGTCCCATAAAAACGATATTTAAAATTCTCTCTTCTCCAGGCCTATTTTTCGCTAACCAACGCCAAGCCTGTAGAAACTGGCCAACAATTTCACTTGTAGTCAAATTTCTTTTAAGTCCTTGTTTTCCTGTAAAACAAAAAGAACAATTCATTGCACAGCCAACCTGCGATGAAAGACAAATAGAATATTTATTATGAAACGGAATAAGGACGGTTTCAATTTTATGATTGTCTTTAAGCTTAAAAAGAAATTTTACTGTTCGATCTTTTTTTGACTCATGAACCGTATCGATTTCGGGTAGAGAAAAGTCGAAATTATTTTGAAAAAAGGCCAATGAACATTTGGAAATTTTATCATGGCATTGAGTATTTTCTTTTTTCTTATAATGCCAATTAAAAAGAACTGTCGCTGCTGAGTGGTTTAAATTATTCTGATTTATAACTTTTTCTAAATCAGAATAATTTAGGTCATAAAAGGATTGTTTCAGAAAATGTCTCCTAGTAATATCAATATTTTACCAATACCAAATAGTTTGAAATATTGGATTTGATGTCGCAATTATATTGAATCTGTTTATAAGGTTTGATTGTTGTCGTGTACAGAGGATAATGTTTTTTATCATATATAGGCATCCGGACTTTCGCCCAAGCTTTACCGTACTTCATTCATCGTTATAAAGCTGCCAGTCACTACAGGCAGTTTATGGCCGAACTGAGACCGTCAGTGTCAGGTTCAATCTAAACAAATGTTTTGAAACTGTCAGATCAAGTTCAGAGCTTTACAAATGATTTCTCTCTACGGTCTACTCATCGGTTTCATCAGTGGGCGTTTCGCTTCCGCTGCTACGCAATGCGGTTACAGTATCGTGTAACCGCCGCAGGGTGTCTCCAAGGTTGACTACATCCTCCGGGGAATAATCATCAAATATCCGGTTAATGAATACCAGATGCTCGGGAAAAGTACGTTTGTACACATCCTCACCCGCCGCTGTCAGCCGCACAATCTGACTGCGGCCGTCCGTTTCCGAAGCCACCCGTTGCACCAGTCCTTTATCCTCCAGACGGCTAATTACGCCGGTTAAGGTTCCTTTCGTAATTAATGTCTTCTCGCCCAGCTTCTTGAAGGTCATGCCGGGCGTGTCGCCTAAGGTGATAATAATATCGTATTGCGGCAGCGTCAGATCCAGCGTGTGAACATGACTCGCCGCATAGGCCAAAAAAGCTTGATGTGT
>Ga0207972_100439_pt1 | contig 10599 bp, 6 predicted proteins | sample LakWasMe75_LOW10_2_FD_183903 | JGI IMG/M metagenome (GOLD analysis project Ga0207972, IMG submission 183903) | Freshwater sediment methanotrophic microbial communities from Lake Washington under simulated oxygen tension - Sediment Metagenome... | ecosystem: Environmental > Aquatic > Freshwater >...
ATAGCGGTTTGGAACCACCCCTTCCCATCTCGAACAGGGCCGTGAAACGAACCAGCGCCAATGATAGTATGCTTTTTGCATGCGAAAGTAGGTCACTGCCAAGCTATTCATTTAAACTATAAAAACCTCCCTTGTGGAGGTTTTTTAGTTTTAACTTACAGATATGTCATGACCTACTTGAGTTTATGACAACCAGCTTGCCCACATTGCTTGTACGTAGAGCTGTTTCAAGTCTAATAGGCCTTGTTTAAACAGTATTGCAAGCGTAGGTTGCGGCGTAGGCTAACATTGCGAAGCGATGTTAAACGTAGTGGCCGTAGCCAAAGTAGGTCACTGCCAAGCTATTCATACCAAACACCCCATCATGCATGTGATGGGGTGTTTCTATTTGTACTTCCTGAATATATCCTTAGCTAATAAGTTAATAATCCTAGTCATTCAATCTCAACAGCACAATTTAACGTCAACTTCATGGCGCGTTATCTTTCTGATAATGCTCGGCTCTCTTATCCATAAAAAAGCCCACATTGATGTGGGCTATGGTTGTTAGCTATTCATTATTCTTCAATCAGAATTTTAAGCATTTCTATGCCAAAGCCGACACCAAACCCATTGGTATCTGTTTCAATGGCACCTAAGCCACCTTTTCGGTTGGCTGAAGACAGGTCAGTATGTAGCCAAGCAACATCATTCTCAATGAACTTACCTAAGAATCTGGCAGCATGTATGTGGTCGCCGCCACCTTCTAATGTGCATTGTTTAATGTCAGCAACATCACTATCCAAGTCACTGTCAAAGTCTTCCGCATATGGAAATGCGACAACTCTCTCACCGGATTTATTACCGGCACTGATTGCTTTGCAGGCAAGTTCAGGGCGATTTGAAATAACGCCGCTGATGCGATCACCTAGTGCAGTAATCATACTGCCGGTTAATGTAGCAAAATCAATAATGCAGTCAGGTTTTTGGCGTGATGCCAGCGTGAGTGTGTCAGCTAACACCATGCGGCCTTCAGCATCTGTGTGAATTATTTCAATAGACATACCATTTAGCGCAGTAACAACATCATTTTGCTTATATGCGCCTGGACTAATATGGTTTTGCGCAATTGCTAACCAGCAGTCAATTTTGATTGGTAATTGCATTTTAGTAGCTGTGAGTAATATACCTAGAGCTACAGCTGAGCCATTCATATCTTCATGCATGCCAAGCATGTATTTGGCAGGTTTTAGATTATGGCCGCCAGTGTCAAAGCAGATACCTTTACCGACGATTGCAATATGTTTATTAGCTTGTTTTGATTCATAGGTAAGATGTACTATTGCCGCGTCTTGAGGGTCAGAGCCTTGCCCAACCGCAACAAATGCACCAGCGCCCATTTCTTTTAGTTTTGACATCTCATACTCTTCAAGCTGCCAGCCATGTTCTTTTGCCAGTGCATTGACTTTTTGCCTATAAATTGCAGGTGTAAGATCGTTAGGCGGTGTGATGGTGAGTTGTCTGCATAGCGTGTTACCTGCAACGCGAGCGTTAACAAAACCATAATCATGGTCTGCCCGATATCCGAACAGGTCTATGGCTTTAAGGGTACTTTTTGTATTGTCTTTTTTGCGGTTAGGCAAGTCTGCTGTGTTTACCGTAAGCACGTAATATGCGGCACAGGCATTCGTCGGGCGTGCGTCACTTTTGCCGTAGATACATAGTGCAATTGTTTCCGGCTGTTCTTCAAGTATTTGTTTACTGGCTTTTCTTAGTAGTGTGTGACGCTGAAATGTAGAAAGGCTATCGTTTAGAATCACAAAGCTTGCTAGGCCGCCATTGGCTAAATCAACAGACACAGGAGATTTATTTAGATCTTGATATTCTTTTTTAATTCGATTGAGCTTTGTTAAAAGTGCATGTGAAAAAGGTATGGCTTTATCTTCATTTTCAGGAAGTATAAAAAGCATGTGTTTGTAGCTATTTAGTGTATTTTCATCGGCGTTAGCAGCATTTTGTAATAATTTTATCGACATTTTATATCCTGTTATATATATGAATTTTGTAATTTCAGAGACAAATTAATGCGGGCTAATTGCTTTGAAAATACTAGTAAACTTGACCAAAACCCCTAAAAAAGACACACTACGGTTTTATAAAAAACTTTATTTGCATCGCGCTTACATGACGCGTTGTATTCAGACACGCTGTATTTGATTTTGTTACTTTTAGTCTATCAACAATTATACCTAGCAAGGTAGAGTCATGATGACTAAATATGTTCTACAAATACTGCAACACGGAGTCCTAACTGAATGTCATTGAACACAAATTTGAACAGCCCAGATATTGATAATCAAGAAACGCAAGAGTGGCTTGATGCGCTGATGGCCGTTATTGAAAACGAAGGGCCGGAGCGTGCGCACTTCTTGATAGAATCGATGATTGATAAGGCGCGCCGTACTGGTGCTAATCTGCCTTATAACGCTACCACTGCTTATTTGAATACCATTCCTACACATCTGCAGGATAAATTGCCAGGCGACCCTGAAATGGAGCGACGTGTACGTGCTCTGGTGCGCTGGAACGCGATTATGACGGTGTTGCGTGCTAACGAGAAATCACCAGGCGTCGGCGGTCACATTGCGAGCTTCCAGTCTGCTGCTACGCTTTATGACACAGGATTTAACTATTTTTTCCGCGCACCGAATGAAAACTTTGGCGGTGATTGCGTTTACTTTCAGGGACATTCATCACCTGGCGTTTACGCACGTGCTTTTTTGGAAGGCCGTATTACTGAAGAGCAAATGGATAACTTCCGTCAGGAAACCGGCGGTAATGGCTTGCCGAGCTATCCTCACCCTTGGTTGATGCCTGATTTCTGGCAGTTCCCAACTGTTTCTATGGGCTTGGGGCCATTAGCCGGTATTTATCAGGCACGTTTTCTGAAGTACATGCATGATCGCGGTATCGCTGATACCAGTGACCGTAAAGTTTGGGTATTCTGCGGTGATGGTGAGATGGATGAGCCAGAGTCATTGGGTGCTATTTCACTGGCCGTACGTGAAAAACTGGATAATTTGATTTTTGTGATTAATTGTAACTTACAGCGCTTGGATGGACCAGTGCGCGGTAACGGCAAGATTATTCAGGAACTGGAATCAGATTTCAGGGGCTCGGGCTGGAATGTGTTGAAAGTGATCTGGGGTTCTTATTGGGATCCACTGTTGGCAATGGATAAAGATGGCTTGCTTAAAAAACGTATGGAAGAGTGCGTTGACGGTGAATATCAGAACTTCAAGCAAAAAGGCGGCGCTTACACGCGTGAGCACTTCTTTGGAAAATACCCTGAATTGAAAGCAATGGTAGCGGCTATGAGCGATCAGGATATCTGGCGCTTGAACCGTGGCGGTCATGATCCGCATAAAGTATTTGCTGCTTACAATGCAGCGGTGAATCACAAAGGTCAGCCAACTGTGATTCTTGCCAAGACCGTTAAGGGTTACGGCATGGGCGAAGCTGGCGAAGGCCAGAATACAACCCATCAGCAAAAGAGCATGGATATCGAGTCACTCAAGAAATTCCGTGATCGCTTCGACCTGCCACTGACTGATGAACAAGTTGAAAGCTTGAGCTTCTATAAGCCTGCTGAAGATTCACCTGAAATGAAATACATGGCTGAGCGCCGTGCTGCGATGGGTGGTTTTGTACCACAACGCCGCCGTAAAGGTAACGAACTCAAAGTGCCGCAGTTATCTGCTTTTGAGAACATGCTTGGCGCTACCGGTGAACGAGAGATTTCTACCACCATGGCGTTTGTGCGTATTCTTTCTACGCTGGTGCGTGATAAAGAACTCGGTAAATTCGTGGTGCCTATCGTGCCGGATGAGGCACGCACTTTTGGTATGGAAGGTATGTTCCGTCAGCTTGGTATTTATGCAAGCCAAGGCCAGTTGTATGAGCCACAGGATTCTGATCAGGTGATGTACTATAAAGAATCTAAAGATGGTCAGATTCTCGAAGAAGGTATTAACGAGGCTGGCGCATTCTCAAGCTGGCTGGCAGCGGCGACTTCATACAGTGTTACCGGTACACAGATGATACCGTTCTACATTTACTACTCAATGTTCGGTTTCCAGCGTATCGGTGACTTAGCATGGTTGGCTGGTGACTCACGTGCACGTGGCTTCCTGTTGGGTGCTACTGCCGGTCGTACCACATTGAACGGTGAAGGTTTGCAGCATGAAGATGGACATAGCCATCTGATGTCAGCAACGATTCCAAACTGTGTTTCTTACGACCCAACCTTTGCTTACGAGTTGGCAGTGATTATTCAGGATGGCCTACGCCGCATGGTGCAAAATCAAGAAGACGTGTATTTCTACATCACCTTGATGAATGAAAACTACACGCATCCTGAGATGCCGAAAGATTCTGCAGAAGGTATCCTCAAGGGCATGTACAGCTTTAGTAAATCTAAAGCCAAAGGTGAGAAAGTACAGCTGATGGGTAGCGGCGTGATTCTGCGTGAAGTCATTGCAGCCGCTGAGTTACTGGAAAAAGACTGGGGTATTGCTGCCGATGTGTGGAGTGCGCCAAGTTTCACAGAACTGCGCCGTGAAGGTCTGGATTGTGATCGCTGGAACATGTTGAATCCGGAAAAACCGCAAAGAATCAGTTATGTAGCGCAGTGTCTGAAAGATGCCAAAGGTCCTGTGATTGCGTCTACTGACTATATGAAGAGCTTTGCCGAGCAGATTCAACGCTTTGTGCCAAATAGATTCGTAGCACTTGGTACCGATGGTTTCGGTCGTTCAGACAGCCGTGAAGCATTGCGCGACTTCTTTGAAGTGAATAAATACTACGTTGTGGTTGCTGCATTGAAAGCGTTAAGTGATGACGGCAAGTTGCCGGCAGCTACAGTGGCGGAAGCGGTTAAGAAATACAACTTAGATTCCAACAAGCCAAACCCAACGACAGTTTAAGGATAGACACAGATGGCAGTTCAAGACGTATTAGTCCCGGATATCGGTAATTTCGATAGCGTGGATGTGATTGAAGTATTAATAAAAGCTGGTGACACGATCGCCAAGGATGACTCCTTGATGACCGTTGAGTCTGATAAAGCTTCTATGGATATTCCAGCGCCGTTTGCAGGAGTGGTGAAAGAAGTAAAGATTAAAGTGGGTGACAAAGCGGCGCAGGGCACTTTGATCATGACTATGGATGTCAGCGATGCAGTCGCAGCGCCTGCGGCAGTTGTGCCGGCTAAGGCTGCACCTGTAGCGGAGGCGCCTAAAGCTGTAATTCCTGAGCCAACCAGGCCTGCTCCGGAGCCGCCTAAACCGATTGCACCAGCGCATCAGCCTGCCCCTGTTGGCGAGAGTGTCGTTGTGGCTCCCGGCAAGCTTTCGCACGCTAGTCCTTCCATACGCAAGTTTGCACGTGAATTAGGTGTAAATTTAGCTCTGGTTAAGGGTACCGGTCCTAAAAACCGTATTTTGCAAAGCGATGTTCAAGGCTATGTAAAAGGCGAGCTGGCTAAACCGCGCACAGAGAATATGGGCGCAGGCGTGAGCAGTTTGGCTGCATTGCCAATGCCGGTCATTGATTTCAGCCAGTTTGGCACAATTGAGACCAAGCCGCTGTCACGTATCAAAAAACTGTCAGGTGCCAACTTGCATCGCAATTGGGTTACGGCACCGCATGTGACACAGTTTGATGATGCTGATATCACCGATCTGGAAGACTTCCGCAAGTCTATGCAGGGTGAAGCAGAGAAACGTGGTGTTAAACTTACGATGCTGGCTTTCCTAATTAAAGCTTCAGTGAATGCGCTTAAAGCTTATCCTAACTTCAATGCCTCATTGTCACCTGATGGTGACAGCTTGATATTGAAAAACTACTTCAATATCGGTTTTGCCTGCGACACGCCTGATGGCTTGGTAGTGCCAGTGGTGCGTGATGTGCATCAGAAAGATGTGCTGGATATCGCACGGGACTTGGGTGAATTATCTGCCAAAGCGCGTGAGCGCAAATTGAAGGTTGAAGAGATGCAGGGCGGCTGTTTCACGATCTCAAGTCTTGGCGGTATTGGCGGTACGATGTTTACGCCTATCATCAACTGTCCTGAAGTCGCGATTTTGGGTGTGTCACGTTCCTCTATGCAGCCGGTGTATGATGCAAAAACCAAAACGTTTGAACCGCGTTTGATTTTGCCGATGTCACTTTCATATGACCATCGCGTGATCGACGGCGCTGATGGTGCACGTTTCACTAGCCATATGCGTATGATGTTGAGCGATGTGCGCAGGCTGTTGCTGTAATTTTTAACAGTAGTAAAAAGGGTGCGATTTTCGCGCCCTTTTTATTTTGCGATGCAAGATTTTTATCAGTATATTTAATGCATTTTGTCGCATGAATGCAGGCGCAATGTCATTGAACCGTATGGTTTGATGATAAAATTGCAGCAAATAACCAAAGTTTAAAGCAAGGGGTAGGCATGAGTAATTTAGTTGAAGTATTGGTACCTGATATCGGCAACTTTGATAGCGTTGACGTGATTGAAGTGCTGGTCAAGGCGGGCGATGTCATCGCTAAAGAAGATTCCCTGATTACGGTTGAGTCTGACAAAGCGTCTATGGATATTCCATCCTCCCATGCCGGCACTGTAAAAGAAGTTAAAGTGAAAGTCGGCGATAAAATCGCTAAAGGTACGCTGATTTTATTGGTAGAAGCGGAAGCTACGGTTGCTGCTGCGCCAGCTAAAACTGAAGCTCCGGCAGCAAGTCCTGCACCGATAGTACAAGCTGCGGCGACTTCAGCCCCAGCGCCTGCTACTGTGCCTGTTGGCAATAGTGATATCAATACGCAAGTGGTCGTGCTCGGTAGTGGTCCTGGCGGTTATACCGCTGCTTTCCGTGCTGCTGACTTAGGCAAGCAAGTGGTGCTGATTGAACGCTACGCGAGCTTGGGCGGCGTGTGCCTGAATGTAGGCTGTATTCCATCCAAAGCATTGCTGCACACAGCAAAAGTGATTACCGAGGCAGAAGAGTCCAGCCATCACGGCTTAAGCTTTGGTGCACCAAAAATTGATTTAGACCAGTTACGTAATTGGAAGGCCAATGACGTGGTTGGCAAGTTGACAGGTGGTTTGGCTGCCATGGCAAAACAGCGTAACGTAACCGTAGTGCAGGGTGTAGGTAAATTTACCAGCCCTAACCAGATCGCCGTAACTGCGGCTGACGGCAAAGTGACTACAGTTGGTTTTGAAAACGCAATCATTGCAGCCGGTTCACAAGCGACCAAGTTCCCGGGTGTGGCGGCGGATGAGCGTATTATGGATTCTACCGGTGCCTTGGCATTGGCTGATATTCCTAAACGCATGCTGGTCATCGGCGGCGGTATTATTGGTTTGGAAATGGGTACAGTTTACGATGCGCTAGGTACAAAAGTCAGCGTGGTTGAATTTACCGATGGCTTGATTCAAGGCTGTGACCGCGATTTGGTACGCCCTCTGCAAAAGCGCATGGAAAAGCGTTTTGAAGCGATTATGCTCAATACCAAAGTGGCGAGCATGGAGCCGAAAAAAGATGGTATTCATGTGACATTTGAAGGTGTTAACGGCAACGCAGACGCACCTAAAGAGGTGCAGGTTTATGACCGTGTACTGGTTTCTATCGGCCGCCGCCCTAACGGTAAAAATATCGGTGCCGAGAACGCCGGTGTTGCAGTTGATGATTACGGCTTTATTGCTGTAGATAAACAAATGCGCACCAACGTGCCACACATTTTTGCGATTGGCGATATTGTTGGTCAGCCTATGCTTGCGCACAAGGCAACGCATGAGGCGAAAGTAGCCGCTGAAGTCATCGCCGGTGAAAAAGTTGAATTTGTTGCATCAGTAATCCCGTCAGTTGCTTATACAGATCCTGAAGTGGCTTGGGTAGGCGTGACAGAGACTGAGGCTAAAGCTAAAGGCATCGCCATAGAAAAAGCCAGCTTCCCTTGGGCGGCCAGCGGACGTGCGCTTTCTATTGCACGTACCGAAGGTGCTACTAAGCTGATATTCGATAAAGAAACGCATCGCGTGATTGGTGCCGGTATCGTGGGTGTAAATGCAGGTGAATTATTGGCTGAAGCTGTATTGGCGATTGAAATGGGTGCCGATGCACATGATTTAGGTCTGACTATCCATGCCCACCCGACTTTATCTGAAACTGTGTGTTTTGCAGCCGAGATGAAAGAGGGCACGATTACTGACCTTTACATCAAAAAACGTTAATAAATAGCGCTCACATGGCGTATGCCAAAAGACAGGGTTTATACAGACCCTGTCTTTGCTGCCGGATAGTGCCAATGAAATGAAGCGTGCCTAAGAGTGCCTGAATGAAGTGTACAGTCTGGTGCTTTAGTTTCGTGAACATTGTCCGCAGCGCACTGTGTAGGCATGGCAAAAAGCCGTTTGTATCCCGTGGTATTTGGGGTTGCCTAGTTACAACTCACTTCTTTCAATTCTGCTGCTGGAAAGTCCGGTTTTAGCTTTTTGAGTTCTGTAATTTCATTCTCGTTTATACTGCCGAGCAGCAGGCTGTGTTGACCTTTGCCGTTAGTACGCAGGATTTTTTCAACATTCTTGATGCCTTTTGCCCGTAGTTCCCGCACTAATTTCTCAGCCAGCGCTTCGTCTTCAAAAATACCGAATGAAATAGCGTTTTTCCATTTATCTTCTTGCACTACAAATAGATCTTCAACGCCCAGTTCTTTGAGTTCGGCAGCTTTTTTTTGTGCGTCAGCAATTGTTTTGGCCGGAGGTAGATAAACCCAATATCGTTTGGGTTGATTTGAATTCTCTGCTTTTGCAGTGGCTTGAAGTGTCATTTTAGCTAATGCGTTTTGCGCTTTCACCAAGCTGGCATCAGAGAAGATTCCCCATTCAAAACACATTGCCACTGGCTGCGGTTCAATTTTAGCTGGGGGAGGTAATGGTGGTGTCTTTTTTGGCAGGGTATCAATCTCTGCTTGCGACAGCAGTTTAATTTTATCCGGGTTAATTTCTGTCAGTTTGATTTCCGGTTTGCCGGGCAATATAAAGCCAATGTTGAAGTAGGCAAGCAAGCCAAGGTTAATGAAGACTAACAGCCAAAAAAAACGTTTCATTGCGCGTCACTTTATAATAATTTTATTGTTCGGAGCGTTCCAGCAGATACAAGCCTTTTAAAACAAGATTATCAACGATTACGGTTGGGTTTGTCACGGCGTCAGTAAGGTAATTTTGAATAAACGCAGCATCACCGCCGCTTATTACGATAAAGGGGGTTTGCCCGCATTTGGTTTCCAATGCGTTTGCCATATGCTCGATTGCGCCGATGATCGCATGCATGGTCCCGGTATTAATCGCCTGTATTGTAGATTTTGCAAAAATATCTGCAGATGTGTTCTCGCTGAAATCCGGCATCGCATTCTGAATAGGCAGTTGCGCTGTGCCAAGGCCAAGGCTGGTCTGCATCAGGTTTAGTCCAGGCAGTATCATGCCGCCAAGAAACTCGCCTTGCTGATCATTTCCGGGCTGTTTGTGCAAAGCATCAATGGTGACGGCAGTGCCTGCATTGACTACTACACATGCCGCGTGCTTGATATGCCACGCTGCAACCAGTGAAGCCCAGCGATCTGTGCCTAAACTTTCAACCTCAGCATAGCCGTTGATGACATTGCAGGCTTTATGGCTGGCTTTAATCCATATTACTGGCAGATCATGGCTGGATAGTAAATTTTCAAGCCTTAACGTGTGTGCTTTGCCGGCCACATTGGAAATAATGACGCGTTCATAGCCTAGCGACTCCGGGCTGAGGTCAATGTTGGATAGCTGATCATTAATGCATGCGCCATACCGGGTGATTTCACCATGATGGTCAAATATCGCCCACTTGGTTCTGGTATTTCCGGCGTCAATAGTTAAAAGCATATATGTTCAAAGGCTTTCTAATCAAGGGCTGCGGCAATTTGTCACATTCTCGACACTTGAGTCAGTCGATAGAATAGCAACAAATTCCAAAAAGTTCAGGGTTAAAACTATGCAACGATTTAAAGCAAAAAAACAGTCTAATATTAATTGCATTCTATCACCAAGTGTTTTGGCATCGTGTCTGATGAGTATTTTTCCGCTGCAAGCAGCTGCCGATCATCTGGATTTGCCAAGTATTGAGGTGAGTGCAGAGAGAATTTATGAACCCCGAATATTACCAATAAACACCAGTGACACAGCCAGATTGCTGGATGATGAACCCGGTATCAGTTTTTACCGGGCAGGTGGCGTATCCAGTTTGCCGGTCATGCATGGTCTGGCAGATGATCGTATTCGCATCAAGGTGGATGGTATGGATCTTATATCAAGCTGCGCCAATCACATGAATCCACCGCTTTCGTATATTGACCCGGCCAATGTGGGCGAAGTAAACGTGTTTGCCGGTATTACCCCGGTCAGTGTTGGCGGCAATAGTATTGCCGGCACCATACAAGTCAATTCCAAGGCGCCGGAATTTGCCGAGGCAGGCAAAGGCTTGCTGGTGAATGGTCAGCTGAATACGTTCTATCGTAGCAATAACGACGCACGTGGTGTGA
>Ga0207972_100443_pt1 | contig 10538 bp, 11 predicted proteins | sample LakWasMe75_LOW10_2_FD_183903 | JGI IMG/M metagenome (GOLD analysis project Ga0207972, IMG submission 183903) | Freshwater sediment methanotrophic microbial communities from Lake Washington under simulated oxygen tension - Sediment Metagenome... | ecosystem: Environmental > Aquatic > Freshwater >...
TTTTAATGCCAGTACATAGCCAATATAAAGTCGGTGACAATGGCAACACACATCACAAGATTCTACTTGCTAACTTCTTGGCACAAACGCAATCACTGATGCTGGGCAAAACCAAAGACCAAGCACGTGCTGAACTTGAACAGCAAGGGTTAAGCGGAGAAGCACTGGAAAATCTGCTGCCGCATAAAGAGTTTGAAGGTAATCGCCCTACCAGCTCTATCATGTTCGACAGACTGACACCTAACACCTTAGGTAAACTGATTGCCCTATATGAACACAAAATATTCGTACAAGGCATTATCTGGGATATCAACAGTTACGACCAATGGGGTGTTGAATATGGCAAGCAAATTGCACAGCAAATCCTGCCGCAGTTGATTAGCGATGAAGTCGTCACTAATTACGACAGCTCTACCAATGGGTTAATTAACTACACCAAATCAATACTCTAGCGCATCTTAACAACGTGCTGGCACCTCAATTTTACTAAGGCCATATATGTCGAAATGCCGATTGAATGTTTTTTTAAGTTTAATCGGCATTTCTGTCAGCTTTCCAGTCCTAGCCACCAATGGTATTAACCTGATTGGTTTTGGCACCGAATCCACCCTGATGGGGGGTGCCGACACTGCGGTAGCGCGAGATACCAGCGCGTTGAATACCAACCCCGCAGGCTTAGCACAAATCTCCGAACGCACATTTGATGGGTTTGGTTCTTTGCTGCGCACAACTGACCTAGCGCATGAAGATGCCTTGAATAATCAACATGCTGACAATCGCTATACCCTATTAGCAGGTGGTGGCTATGCGCAGCCGTTGCAAAATACGCCATGCAGCGTCGGTGTGGGATTTTTCACGCAAGGTGGTGCAGGTGCGGTGTTTAAACATATCAATACTGCATTTGGCACAAATGATGAAATGTCTTCATTATTCGGCATTGCTAAAATCACTCCAGGATTCGGCTGTCAGGTCACTGACAATCTCTCGATTGGTGCGAGCCTGAGCTTGGTATATGCAACCATCGAACAAAAGTTTTTTTATGACACCTCCAACCCTGTATTCTCAGGCTTTAAGAATGAAGGCGCCAGCGCACTGCGCTTTGGCTTAAAACTAGGCGCTCAATACAAACTCAATGATGCATGGATCTTAGGGGCAAGTTATACAGAAAAAACCGAATTGCCACTTACTGACGGCACAGCAAAATTTAATATGTCAGGTGCAGGCTTAGGTATTGTTAAATACAATAATTTAAGTGTTAAAGGCTTTGCATTACCGCGGGAAGTTTCAATCGGCCTAGCATTCAAACCGAACGAAGACTGGCTGCTGTCTGCAAAGGTAAACTGGGTCAACTGGTCTGATGCAATCAATGACGTCACTACATCCGCGACCGATCCTAGTAATGCTCTCGCACCCCTATCAATTGTGACTGTAAATCCGCAGAACTGGCATAACCAGATTGTTTACGCACTGGGTGCTGCCTATACCTATGATGATTTGACAACGTTATATGCTGGCTATAACTACGGTAAAAATCCAGTACCGGAAAAGAACTCTAGTCCATTGTTGGCAGCAATTCTAGAAAGCCACGTTACACTAGGTTTTGCGAGAAAACTCAATGACACCTGGAAACTCACCAGTGGTATTGAATATCTGCTGCCGGCAAAAGTCACTTATGATAGCCCGCTATTTGGCAATAACGCAGAAGTACGCAATGAAGGCGCATTTTTTCACTTTATGTTGAGTAAACGCTGGTAGTTGCAGACATTAAAAAGCCTCTTGCATTACCGCAAGAGGCTTTAATTTTTTAAGTAATTAATCAGGTTCGTTTGATTTAGCTAAGGCCTAACTAGATTTCTCATTAGCCAATAAGCTAGTATTAAAACCAAACACCTTGCCAGACCATATAAAAATTAACCAAGCCAGTATGCCAAACGGCAAGTATCCGAAATAACCAAGCAAAGGCATTTCTGCAAATATGTGGATTACATTCACGTAAGGAATGTCATACATCCAGTAATTCGGATTAGTCATAGGCATGGCCGGATGCGCACTACCATAGTTCCAAACCTCCCAGAAAAATCCATTCAACAATGTACTTAGCGCCATTAGCAACATCGGGCTCCAATTGCCATTGGCTAACGCTGTAAATGGCGTCTGGATTTTGAGCGCGATAAGCAAACCGGCAAAGCCAAGAAGCGGCCCAATCCACATGACCCAAAATAGCGGATAAGAATAAAACACCATAGCGAATATAAGAATAAAGCTCAAGTACAGCAAGGGCTTGCCAGGAATGTTCAATTTAGGCCCTTGTGCATAGCGCGCAACAAGCTTAGGGAAACAATTGAGTAAGGTATACCACTCAAAAATTGCAGGCCATACCGTGGTATAGGCAATGATGTATAGCCAAACAATGGTTGAATGGCTTAACTCCGGCATTGTGCTGTTTGGATAATACCAATTACCAAGTGCAAAATACTCAAAGAAAAACCAACCCCCAAGAGATACTGCAGCGCTGATAAGCAGTGTTTTTGGACGGTTGGCGAATAGAGAATAGCCACCCGAAAAACGATAACTCAAGCCATCAAGCGTAAAAATAAAGCCCCACCATAATGGTGTAAAAGCATAATAAACCAAGCTGCCAAACACAGTTTCACGCGTCCACATCAGCCACCAAAAGAACAGTGTTGTAACAAGACCCAACCAGAACCAGATTGGCAAACTTTTACCTGGAGGTTCTGGTTGCGGCCTAAGTTAACTAAAACCAAACCATTGCGGGAAAATCAGAAAAACAATAAAAGCTATTTCTATAATTGCCAGCAGAATAAAAATGGTTAAATTAAAGCCGGGGGGGATCTGCTACAAAAAGAGGCGGGAATACACCAAACCCTGGCGGAAGATGTGTTTCAGCATAGGCAAACCACGATGCTAACAAAGGTAATAAAGCCATAATAACAACAGGTACGACAAGTGCTAGACGTAACGATTTATTGGACACAACTCCCCCTTTTTTAATTTATTGTAGCTAATGCATTTGAAACCGAGCTTCTGTATTTTTTATACACTTGCTTCTTGATTAGATTTTAGCTCCGCTTGAGTCTTATTGGCTTTACGTAACCTTTTATTTTCATACATACGCTGATCCGCCATACGCAACAGGCTAGCGATGTTATCTGCCTCATATCCATACACAGACCCGGCGCTTGCGCCTGCAAACTCAAATCCATTTAACCTCATATTGTGCAATGCATCTTCCAAGGCCTTTTCAACCCTCGGCAAATTATCACTGAAACTGAGCACCGCAAATTCATCACCGCCAAGGCGATAAAGCTTTAAATCATCGCCCAAAGTTTTTTGATAACACACTCCAAAGTTACATAACAAATCATCCCCACGCTCATGGCCATACTTGTCATTGTAAAATTTCAAGCCATCCAAGTCGATAAAAGTCAGGTTACCAGACAGCGGCATATTCACAATCTCTTTTGCAAGCGCGTGGCGATTAGGCAGCCCGGTCAGTGCATCGGAGAGTGCTGTTTTAACGCTTAACTCCAGCGCAGATAGCGCACTCTCTTTGTCCCTGACCAATTGTGAGAACTGAAAGGACAGTACTAGCGCGAGTAACATCACTTCAATAGCCACACTTACCAAACCCATGTGCTCAATATAGAAAGTATATTGGTCCTCAATTTTGGAAAGGCTGATAGTAATTAAACCTAAAACAAAAAACATACTGATTGCAACCAAATAACGTTTGGCTGTTGGGTTGTGGCGTATGCTTTTAGTAATTGCAGCCACCAGGCCGTAACATAAAAATATGCCTACACCGTAACGAGATAACTCTAAAGCCCAATTGGGGAACACAAATCCTAAGCCAATAAAGACGCACATTACGCTAACAATTGCGATGCCTGCCTGACACAAGCGACTTTTAGTCTCACATTTAATTTCCAACAAAGCCATCACGAATATGACGTAGGCAACATTTGAAAATAAAATCGGCATCGTGGCCCAGTACAATGAATGCACTGCAAAGATATCGTTTAATACAAGTAAAGTGGCGCTGTTGAATAAGAAATTGCCGAGGATAAAACTTGCATACATGCCTTCTGCCAAACGATTGCGTAACGTAGCAAGTACCGCGTAATAAATACCTAAACCGAAAAATATGCCCAAACATAGTAATGTGAGTGTATTGCCATATTTAATGGATTGCTGATAATTGGCGCGAATATCTATATAGGGTTCTGGGATTGCCAGAAAATTAGAGGAAATAATTTCCGTCATCAGCTGGTAACTACCTTTATCTAAGGCGATTTCTCTACCATGCCTGAGAAAAAACGAATTGAGTGTTTTGTTTTCTATACCGCCCTGCACATCAGCGATTAATTGATTCTGCGAATTGTAAATACGATGCCTGAATTGCGCGATAGTGCTGGTATTTTTAAAATCAACGACATATGAAGCAGATTCAGAAATATTAAAATCAGCCTTGTAAAGATAATGACCACCCGTGCGGTTGATATCATCAACCAATTGCAGATTGTTCTCTACTGTAGGATCAACTAAGAAACGCTCTTTTGCAACGTATGCATTGACTGAATGCCAAGTACCATTCAGGTTTTGTGGAGAGGCTTTTACAGGCGCAGTAGCTAAGCACAGTAGAAGGAAAACTAAAATGAATCTTATTAATTGCATTTTCTGAGTTTCGCGCTCTTTTTTTAATTGTTTAGCATAGCTATTTTTAAACAACTATAAATCAAAATAGCTATAGTGCATAGCCAAACCCTTTGATTAATAAACTGGTTAGCTAGACCTAATCCTATTTGTTGCGTGATTTTCCAATCAATTTATACACCAATTAATTGAGATAAGAACTATCACGACGCTAGATAGGCATCTCGTTAACGCTAAAAAACTCTCTGTAAGTACTAACTGGCGATAAAGCGATCATCTTGAGACTAAAGAACAAGGCTGGTATGGGTAACAATAATTGGGCTCATACGCCCCTATGTACAAAACTAAAAAGCCCAATAGAGTTGGTCTTTTGGGCTTTATTTATCGTTTAATTAGTATGTCGAATATGTTGAAATAAAAATGGCCATATAAATACGGCCAATTCTTAAAACATCGCAATAATGCTTATTTACCTACTTGGTTGCCTATAACACCACCCACTGCTGCACCGCCTACAGTACCAACTGCACTGCCACCTGTTAATACAGCGCCTGTAACAGCGCCTATGCCAGCACCTACTGCAGTACTTTTATCGCGCGTTGACATTCCAGTACAGCCACTCAAACTAATTAGCAATACAGATATCAGTGCCATTAAACTAAAACTATAATTTTTTTTCATGATAATACCTCTTTTAATACAGTAAGAATTAAGCTCTTACCGTCAGCTATGTAAGCTGTAAGATTATATTTATTTATTACAGGCATAGTCTGTACGCTATCGTACATAGTGAAAAGTAATTCAGCATTTACCATGCATTACAACAGAAGCTCAACTTAATAAACTAAATATATTTTCATGTTAGACTAAGATCAATTTTTGAATTCATTGGTACGAACTTATCCATGTACGAACCGATAATACATCCCCCGATAACACCTGATAGATTTGTGATCAGAATGTTGCAGCATGCCGCATTAGCACTTATTCTACTTCTTGTATCTATCCTCATTGGTATGGGTGGTGATGAGTATTTCGAGGCACTTTCATGGCGTAGTGCATTTTTAAATTCAGCAATGCTATTGGGTGGCATAGGGCCTGTAGATGCACCTCATACTGAAGGTGGTAAACTATTCGCAGGGATTTATGCGCTATACGCAGGCTTGGTATTTATCGTAGTTTCTGGTCTTATCCTTGCACCGTTAGTGCATCGCATTATGCACAAATTTCACTGGGCGCAAGATCAATAAGCAGCATAGACACATAAGCTTACAGCAATATGCACGGTAAATTTAAAGTGTGTGTTTGCTACTTAGAATATCGGTTATTTAATAGTTCTCATAACAATTATAGTTACTCTCCAGGCATAGAAAAATGGCAAATCTCGATCAATACCGCGTCAATCCAAAAAACTTTTCACTCAAAGATTTTAACCCCAGAGATAAAACTGAGCGCAGTGTTACTAAGGAAGAAGATATAGTTGAATTTGCAAAGCTAGTTTCTGAAATCAACAGATATCAGGACATTTTGCATGCCGAGGGTAAGCGCAAAGTCCTACTAGTGCTGCAGGGCATGGATACCAGCGGTAAGGATGGCACTATTCGCCATGTTTTCAGCGAATGTGATCCGTTGGGAATACGTCTGGCAAACTTTAAGGCGCCAAGTAATGAAGAGCTAGCGCATGATTACCTGTGGCGTGTGCATCAACAGGTGCCAAAAGCCGGTGAAATGGTTATTTTCAACCGTAGTCATTATGAAGATGTCGTCATTGTAAGAGTGCACAACTGGATTGATGAAGATGAATGCAAGCGCCGCTATACACAAATCAATGATTTTGAACGCATGCTGACAGAAACTGGTACCACCATTATCAAATGCTTTCTGCACATTTCAAAAGGTGAGCAAAAGAAACGCCTGCAGGAACGATTGGACGACCCGGAAAAAACCTGGAAATTCAACCCAGGTGACATTAAAGAACGTGAGCTGTGGCCAAACTACACGCGAACCTACGAACAGGCAATTAAAGCAACTTCCAGCAAACATGCGCCTTGGTACATTGTGCCAGCAGATTCCAAAACAAATCGAAATCTGCTGATTTCAAGACTATTACTTAATGCTCTGAGAAATCTCGATCTGCGCTACCCTGCTGTGCCTGCAGAATACAAATCCATCAAAATAGAGGACTGAACAAATATCACGTCTACTAGTATTGGCTATACTTAAACGGGTATCCAAGTCATAGGTAACATATGGAAAATCAATCAAAGTCAACTGAACCAGGTAGATCAGACATTACAGCAACAGATCTAAAGGCAGCAAATTTAACTGCAACAGATATAAACAAACTAAGTGCAACTGAAGCAGATAAAATATTTCGAGCTAAATTAAAGATCGAAGTTTTCTCTGCGCCTCTTGGACAGGAATCGCATTTCAATTACTCGGCCAAAATAATTGAAGCCTACTATCAGAACAATCTAAACAATATCGACAAGTATGATCAAATTAGGCCTATTGATAAAGATGAGTTACGAAAGGCTTTGGTGACCAAGTATATCGGCGTCATTCAAAAAAACCATGGAAAGGTTGATGGATTGATTAGCAGCGCATATGAAATTGAAAATTTCAATGCACCGCAAAATCAACGCTAAATTCTCTTTTATCTCAGTTTAACTTCACCTGAGTTAATCAACTGTCTGGCAACAACCTCACCTAAAGTTGCACTAACAGTTGCACCAATACGCTTGGCAACACGGCTGGCAAAATCTTCCTGATAAGTAAAGTCAACAATCTCTTCCTGCTTGATAATTTCGCGTGCTACGTAATCTGTACTTCCCAGAGCATCAGCCAATCCGATCTTGATGCTTTGCTCACCGCTCCAGAACAGGCCGCTGAAAACTTCTGGCGTTTCTTTAAGACGTGCACCCCTGCCCTCACGCACTACCGTTTTGAATTGCTCATGCACTTCGTTCAACATGGTCTGCGCCAACTCCTGATGTTTAGGATTAACCGGTGAGAATGGGTCAAGCATCGCTTTATTTTCACCTGCAGTCATCAGACGGCGCTCAACACCTACTTTTTTCATGGTTTCGGTAAAACCGTAACCATCCATCAATACACCGATAGAGCCTACGATACTGGCTTTATCCACATAAATCTTATCAGCAGCAGCTGCAATGTAATAGCCGCCAGATGCACAAATATCTTCAACAACTGCATATACCGGAATATCCGGATGCAGCTTCTTCTGACGCTTGATTTCATCATTAATAATGCCAGACTGCACCGGACTGCCACCTGGACTGTTAATGCGCAGAATAATACCTTTGGTGCCTTTGCTCTCATAGGCATCATGCAGGCTGTTCATCACTGCATCAGCATTGACTTCGCCACCAGCTTCTATGACTCCGGAAATATCAATGAGCGCAGTATGTGTATCAAAAGTCTTTTTTCCATCACTAAACACCCCTAGGGCCATTAAAATTAAAACTAGCAAATAGGCAAAGGTAAGCCCCTTAAAAAGGGTGCTCCAGCGACGCGCTGTTTTTTGTTCTGCTAAAGCAGAAAAAGCCAGCTTTTCAATGACATCGCGCTGCCAATTGGCATCTTCAGTAGATTTAGGTTTCTGCCCTGCTACATTTACAGTTTCTGATTGCTGATTTTGTTCTGACATATTTCAAAATTCCTGAGTTAACACTTAAATATTGCTGTTTAAAACTACCGATTAAGCAGCAGATGTTATGTTGATAATAATTTGACCATTTTGTTCAATGACTTGCAATGGCTTTAAACTTTTACCTTTGCATGGGCCCATGACACAAAACCCGTTATCCGGACGGTAATGCGCTCCATGTGTCGAGCAGATCAAAAAATCCTGCTGCGCCGTAAAAAAGTCACCTTCGTTCCAATCCAGTTCTACAGAAACATGCGCACATTGATTCACATAGGCATAAGGCACACCTTTGAACCTGATAACAAAACCTGTCACATACGGCCCTAAAGCCGGCAGTGGAAAACGTAAGCCCTTGCCGCCATCTTCCAGGTCTGCACTGTTTAACACCACTCTATTTGCATCAGTTTCAGGTAAATTATGCATGCTCTAACAACCATTGACTCAATGCAGTAAAGTTATCAAATTGCTGCACCGGGTTCAAATCTTGCCAGGCATCGGCTGCTTGTGCACCATAACTCACACCGACAGCATGCACACCTGCATTTTTTGCCATTTGCAGATCATAACTGGTATCACCGATCATCAAGGTGCGTTCCGGCAACGCCACCAAATCATCCATCAGTTCATCCAGCATCTGCGGATGCGGCTTTGAAAAACACTCATCGACGGTTCTGGTTGCATGAAAATAATTACGCAATTGAGTGTGCTCTAAGGCCAGATTCAGGCCACGACGACTTTTTCCAGTCGCCACAGCCAATTTATAGCCACGGCGATTGAGGGTTTTAATTGTATCTGCAGCACCGGCAAATAAGGGAATTTCGCTCTCACCGGCAAAATAATTCACATTGTATTGCGTAGCCAGCACTCTGGCTTGCTCATCTGAAATGCCTGGATACAAGGTGTCAATAGACTCGCGCAATCCTAAACCGATAATGCTGCTGGCAGCTTCCGCTGTTAACGATGGTAATCCTGCCTGTTCTGCTGCCTTCACAATTGCTCTTGTGATCATGCCGGTTGAGTCTGCTAAAGTACCATCCCAATCCCACACGATCAAATCATACTGTTTTGCCATACTGCTATTATGCTTTCTCTAAATTCTTCAAAAACTTACCTAATTCTGCCGGCATCGGTGCTGCCAGCTCTAACTTTTCCTGTGTGAGTGGATGCCGTATTTTGGTGACAGATGAATGCAGAAACATGCGTTTCAAACCATGTTTCACCAATGCTTTATTCAATGCAAAGTCACCATATTTATCATCACCAACAATCGGAAAGCCTAAATGCGACAATTGCACTCGTAGCTGATGCGTACGCCCCGTTACCAATTGCGCTTCAAGTAGACTGTACTTACCTATAGTGGGGTTGTTATAGTTCTTTATCAAGCGGAACATGGTTTCTGAAGTCTGGCGCTCACCAAATTTATCTTTACTGGCATCGGTTACTACGTTCACTCTGCGCTCGCCGTTAGGCAGCACGTACTTCTGCAAATCGAGCACGACACGTTTTTTTTGTTCCAGCCATTCACCCTGCACCAGCATCAAATAGCGCTTATCGGTCTGGTTATTCCGAATCGCCTCATGCAACGCAACCAGCGCGCTTCTTTTTTTCGCCAGCATCAGCACACCTGAAGTTTCGCGGTCCAGCCTATGCACCAGTTCCAAAAACTTGGCTTTTGGCCGCTCAATCCGCATCTGCTCAATCACACCACGGCTGACGCCGCTACCACCATGCACGGCAAAACCCGCGGCTTTATCAATGACCAGCATCGCATCATCTTCATAAATAATCGCATTTTCGAACTTCGAAACAGCAGGTACAGCACCTTCCGGTTTCTCCGTGATGGTTGCCCGGATAGGCGGTACGCGCACAACATCGCCGATACTCAGACGAAAGTCTGCATCAACACGCTTTTTATTCACACGCACTTCACCACTGCGCAAAATACGATAAACGTGGCTTTTTGGTACTCCTTTTAAGGTCTTGGTCAAAAAGTTATCAACGCGCTGACCTTCGCTTGCTTCATCCACTGTCAGGAACGCCGCTGCTAATTCACCGACCTTAGAATTGTTAGTACTTTGATTTTCTGTAATTAAATTGTTCATGCTTTGCTTAAATGATTGATGTAGCTTATACTGCGATGATTCTTGTGGTTTAACAATTTGAGTTCATGTTAAATTCTTGATAAGAATACACT
>Ga0207972_100446_pt1 | contig 10526 bp, 10 predicted proteins | sample LakWasMe75_LOW10_2_FD_183903 | JGI IMG/M metagenome (GOLD analysis project Ga0207972, IMG submission 183903) | Freshwater sediment methanotrophic microbial communities from Lake Washington under simulated oxygen tension - Sediment Metagenome... | ecosystem: Environmental > Aquatic > Freshwater >...
AACATCTTTACGCGCACTGCGCAGCTGGTTAATTTCAAAGCCAGCATCAAAATCTTCTGTTTGTACACGGACTGTCATATCAACGCTGGTATGAATTAACCACCGGTAACGGGCGGGAAAAATGCCACTTCGTCACCATCGGCAATCGCTGCATTATCATGTACAAGTTCATGGTTAATGGCAGCACGCACTTTCAGCTTACCCATCAGCATTTGCCCCCATACATCGCCGCGCTTGGCTAAAAGAGCTTTAAGTTTCAAAACTGTCCAAGGACCATCGGCTTCTGCAAGCTCCATATCCTCAGTTGAATACTTGAGGCTCTCTTTAAGTCTTGCAAAGTAAAATAATTTAATTTTCATATAGTTACTACTTATATTTAATCTTCTTTATCATCAATTACATCCAGCACATCCGCTGGCTGATTAGTCAGCTCTACGCGCTCGATCTGTGCAAAGCGCTGCGTAATTTTCTGGCTGGAAATATGCACATCCTGCGCATTTTCATGCGCCTGGCGAATATTATCGGCCAGTTTTTTCATGCGTACATCAAATCGGCCAAAATCTTTACTGAGCTTACCCAGCGCTTCTTTAATCACATGCACCTGTTTACGTGTTTCCACATCTTTCAGCACTGCACGCGCAGTATTCAGCACGGCCATCAAAGTAGTAGGAGACACCACCCACACACGCTTATTCATGGCATATTCAATGACATCATTATGGTGTGCGTGCAGCTCGGCAAATACCGCCTCTGCCGGAATAAACATCACCGCGCCATCAGACGTTACATTTGAAATAATATACTTGCTGGCAATGTCATCTACGTGTTTTTTAACGTCCAGCTTGAACTGCTTCTCGGCTAACAGTTTTTCTGCCTCAGTCAGCTTTTTATCAAACATGCGATGGTAATTTTCCAATGGAAACTTACTGTCTACGGCAACGGTACCGGTTGGTTCCGGCAGAAATAAAGCGCAGTCGGCACGGGTGCCGTTTTCAAAGGTATGCTGCATGGCAAAAGAATTCACCGGCAACACATTGCGTACCAGCCCTTCCAGCTGCACCTCACCGAAGGCACCGCGCGAGCGCTTGTCGCCCAGCAGCTCTTGCAAACTGACAACATTGGTGGTCAGACCATCAATTTTCTTTTGTGCTTCATCAATGGTTGCAAGGCGCGCCATCACATCCATAAAGGTCTGGTTGGTTTTCTTGAAGCCTTCATCCAGTCGCTCTGACACTTTGCCGCCGATTTGTTCCAGCCGACCATCTACTGATTTAGTCAAAGTTTCAATGCTTGAAGTTAACTGAATAGTCGCATTGCGCATGGTGCTCTGAATCAGCTCTTGCTCGGCTTTACCTTGCTCCGCCAGCGTAGTATGCAGTTTCTCCAGCACGGTCTCACGCGTCTGCGATAAACTATTGCTTTGTGTCAATTGCAAAGATTGCATCGCATCGCGTGTGGCCTGCAATTCTGCTGCCACACTGCTACGCAGACGCTCACTCATCTCACTTGACGCATTACTTAATCGATCACCGAGCTTGTTCAAGCCATCGTTAAAATCCATTAGCATAGCGCGGTGCTTTTCTTCCAGCTGCTGCATAATCACAATGTTGTTATCCAGCTGGTTATCACGCCAGATTTTCCATAGCAGAAGAAGAAGAATAGCAATTGCGACAATTAAAATGAGTGTTTGTATCATAGCTGCAGATTATACCTTATGCTGTGGCATTGGCGCGCGCCACATGGCATCGTCACGCGACTGTTAACTTACGGAAATTTATCCCTTTTTTTGATAGACTATTTCTAAAATGCTACACTTTATGCCAAACTTGCGTATACCAAACTAAATACATAGGCACACCGTGAACAAATTAGTCCTATTCATCAATCAATGGCTTGCCAGCATCACGCGCAAGCTACACAACAACTTCTATCTCTACTTAAGCGCATTGCTGACAGTGTTTGTATTAGTTGATGCCAGCGTGTTGCATATCGGTGAAAACATGCGCGACAAGGCTTTTGACCTCATGGTCAAAAATCGCATCATAGTACCGAAGCCTGACCCCGACATTGTCATTGTCGACATCAATGAGGCCTCACTTAGCGCAATGGCAGGTGAATACGGGCGCTGGCCATGGCCCCGTCAGGTATTGGGTGAGTTTCTGGAAAATATCGAGGCACAGCAACCTAAAGCCGTCGTATTTGACATATTGTTCAGCGACGCGGATGTGTACAACCCGGACAGCGATGCATATTTTAATGAGGTCATTGCCAGTACTGAAAATACGTTCTTCCCCATGCTGCGTCTGGCGCAGGAAAGCGACCATTTAAGCACCATCACGCCGGACATGATTCCGGGCATTAAATATGTACAACCAGAAAACGGTACAACAACAAAAGAAAAGCAGCCGATTGCAATTGTATTACCGCATTTTGAAGCGGCTCTGAACACCAAGCACCTGGGGACCCACAACATCTACCCGGATAAAGATGGCATCGTGCGCGAGTATCGACTTTGGCATGATGAAAATGGCTGGATACTGCCATCATTACCATTAGCCGTAGGCAATTTTGCACCTGTAATCCCGCCATCACCAGCACAGAACATCCTCATCAACTGGCGCGGCAAGCCATTCACTTATCAATATGTGTCATTCAGCGACGTGTATGCAGACATGGCAAGTAAAGTTAAAAAACGTCCGGCAGATGAGTTCAAAAACAAGATTGTCATTATCGGCTCTACTGCCCCCTCTTTGTTTGATCTTAAGGCAACGGCTATGGCGAAGGCGCACCCCGGTGTGGAGATTCTGGCAACGGCTATTGATAACGTCAGGCACAATGATGACCTGAAAGTGTGGCGCGGCAAAATTCCCTATGTGCTAATGAGCCTGATACTGATCTGGCTGACTGCCCTTGCGTTTTTCCGTAACATGGATCGCGATAAACTGACTACTGTTTTCAGCAGCAGTCAGATCACGCTGCTGGCACTCTCATACACCGCAATTAACCTGACCAATACTTATCTGGACTTTACCGGGCCCATTACTTGGGCGGTCATGTATTTCAGTGTGGCAAAAATATATGCACTTGCCAACGACCGTGCAATGCAGCGTATTTTAGCCAGTGATGTTGAATCCGGCAAAAAAGGTTCAAGCATACTGCTCATGCCTATTATCATTGAAAGCCAGTTTCCGTTTACAGATAGCATGCTCAAAAAATTAAGGCATGCAGTTGAACATCAATTGCAGCGACCGGCTACTGCCGAGTTTTTAAAAGGTACGCAAAGCGGCATCTGGGGTCTGTTCAGCGATATGATAGTCGTGAGCTGGGCCTATGCACATGACGATAAAGATGAGGCAGCCAAGGTACAGCAAGACGCCTCTCAACTAGGCGCACAATTGGACCGTTTATTACAGAACTCTGGTATGCCCGATGATGTTACGGTGCGTTATACGGAACATATAGGCGCTTTAAACACAGAAAAACCAATGGCAAGCCAGTGGCGCGGTCTGTTTGCCCAAGCCATTATTAAATTAGATATTTTGGAGAGAGAACAATAATGAAATTAAATTTCAAAGCAATATTGATTAGTGCATGCCTCCTACCGGCACTTTACGGGTCGACGGCCTTGGCTGCAGAAGCCGGCACCGCATTAAAAAACGATACTCTGCGCAAGGAGCCTTATGCAGATGCTAAAACTGCCGGCAGTTTCAAGCGTGGAGATAACCTGCAGATATTAAAAAAACAAGGCGCTTGGCTGCAAGTTAAAACCACAAAAACCACAGGCTGGGTACGTTTATTATCTGTTAAACGCGGCACATCAACGGCTGGCAACCAGACCGCCGGCATACTGTCTGCGGCAAGTGGTCGTGCAGGCACTGGCCAGGTAGTATCCACCACCGGCGTGCGTGGATTGAGCGAACAAGAGCTCAAAGCTGCAAAATTTAATGAATCCGAAATAAAAACTATGGAAAGCTACACACAAAGTGCAAATGATGGTCGAAATTTTGCCAGTGCCGGCAAACTCAAGCCGATTGCATTTGCCAACTTAAAAGCTGCGAAAGGCACTGCACAATGAAAACGCCAATAAAAGCCCAAATGAATACATTGTTGAAAAATACTAGCCGGAATCAAAGTGCCATGCCTAAACACGCAAAAATCAAGTCACATAAAAACCTGCTGATTTCAGCATTGCTGGCAAGTATGTTAGGTCTATCAAGCATGCAAAGCTTTGCATTTGACCTCAAAGGCGCTTTAAAAGAAGCCGCCGAAAAAGAGTTTGGTCAAAGCCAAGAAGCACCAGCCAAGGATGCGGCGCAAACCCAAACAACCGAGACTGGCTCAACAACGAGTGAAACTTCCGCAACAGCAAAAAACAGCGAGCCGGAATTCAACTGGAAAAACCCCAGTACAGAAGAAGAAATAACATTAGGGCGTGAAATTGCCGGCAATTTACTGGGTGCCGCACCATTGGTCAAAGATGCTGCACTGCAAAAATACGTTAATTCCGTTGGTCGCTGGGTTGCCTCTCAATCTGAGCGCCCTGAACTACCATGGCGCTTTGGCGTCATCGAAAGTGAAGACATCAATGCTTTTGCAGCACCAGGTGGCTATATCATGCTGACCAAAGGCCTGTATCGCAAACTGACTAACGAAGCACAACTGGCTGGCGTATTGGGTCATGAAATCGGTCATGTTGTAAAGAAACACCAGCTCAAAGTTTTGCAAAAGCAGCAATTGCTGAATATGGGCGCTGGATTTTTAAGCAGTAAATATGCAAAAGACAATCAACTGGTAAGCAAGGCTATCGGTACCGGTGCCGAGATCAGTGCACGTAGTTTGGATAAATCAGCAGAATACGAAGCAGATCGGCTCGGTTTAAGCTATGCAGCACGTGCTGGCTACGAACCTTATGGTTTAACAGAGGTGCTGCAGACCATTGGCCAAACCAATAAAAATGACGGCAGTGTTACCCTGTTATTCAAAACCCACCCGCACCCAGACGACAGACTGGTGGCGTTAGGTGATGCAATTGGCAACAAACTCGATAACATTAAAAACGGTAAAACACTGGAAAGCCGATTTTACCAGCTCAAAAATTAATATCCTGTAACTATGTCGGTTTTACTTGATTAAGGTATTTGACATCTCAATTTTTAAGGCGAAGAATTAACCTGTAAAGTCAATTTTAAAGGTTAATCATGGCAGAAAAGCAAAGAGCGTCAAATACCGGAAAAACCAGCTATAAATCGCCAGCGGCATCCGCATACAGGGCTACTAAAATACGTCAGACTGCATCAGGTGACGTGGCTCCAGAGCACAATGTGCAGGAGGTTGAGGCATTTGTAGTCAATGAAACTGTATCAGCAGCTCGTGAATCAAAATCGACTGCCGTTTCAGATATTATTGATCGCATATCCAGCGGCAAGGATCAAGCAGATTTGCCGGATGCGCTTAAAACAATCATGGATGGCGCTTCGCCAGATGATGCTATTGCGCTTGGTAAAGTAATCAGCAATATCAGAAATACAAGTACCCGAAAATCACGTGAGCAATCAGATAATGCCCTTGCTAAAGACTGGCGTGAAGGTGCTTATCCCTACCAAAACTTGCTTTCAAGAAAATCTTACGAGCTACAAAAATATCACCTGCAGGTTGAACTGCTAAAACTACAGGCTTGGGTGAAAGATACCGGCCAGCGTGTTGTCATTCTCTTTGAAGGCCGTGATGCGGCTGGTAAGGGAGGTACAATCAAACGGTTTATGGAACATCTCAACCCTCGCGGTGCACGTGTAGTTGCTCTGGAAAAACCAAGCGAAGTAGAACGCGGACAATGGTATTTCCAACGCTATGTGTCTCAATTGCCGACTGCCGGTGAAATTGTCATGTTTGACCGTTCATGGTACAACCGTGCCGGTGTTGAACGTGTCATGGGCTTTTGCAATAACGAAGAATATATCGAGTTTATGCGTCAGGCGCCAGAATTTGAACGTAACCTGAGCCGCAGCGGCATTCATCTGATCAAATTCTGGTTCTCAGTCAGCAAGAAAGAACAGCGGAGAAGATTTAAAGAACGCGAGCTACATCCACTCAAGCAATGGAAATTAAGTCCTATCGACCTTGCCTCTCTGGATAAATGGGATGATTACACCAAAGCAAAAGAAGCTATGTTTTTTCACACAGATACCGCAGATTCACCTTGGACCGTTATCAAGTCAGATTGTAAAAAACGTGCGCGTTTGAACGCCATGCGCTACGTATTGCACAAACTGCCCTATTCCAACAAAGACATTACTGCGATTGGCAGCTTAGACCCATTACTGGTTGGGCGCGCGCATATTGTTTATGAGCAAGGGGAGCACAATCAGGCATTACTGTAGATGATATTTTCTAGAGTAAATACAATTCTGGAATTAACAAAAGCGATGGGAGACTACCTGTCTTTCCATTGCTTTTCCATCTCGATAAACATAAAAGATGCTGTCCATGTAATCAGTACCAGACCAGTTAACGCTTCTAACCCGGCCAAGAAACGTATATCACCAGTGGCGACAATATCACCGAATCCTAGTGTCGTGAAATTAACAAACGAAAAATAGGCACAATCCATCAAGCTATTGTCAAAGCGACCAATCAGCGTGCCAAATCCAGCCTGGTTCACCATAAAGTAGTAACCGAAAGCAAATACAAAAATTTCAATCACATGTGCGATTAATGCACCCGAAACACCAATGAGTACACGCAATCGATGTTGGATAGGAATCTTGGGCGTTATCAATGAAAGCTTGTTCAATGCTTCAAAATGAATTAATACAACAATTGCAACCAGGGTAGCATTCAGAACAAAAGCAGCGATCATTTCAGGCTTTCAAAAAATTGACTACATCAATCGTGTACACCTAAATCAAATCACGAGCACGAAGTTCAGCTTTAATATATGCATAGTAGATAGGCGCAGCCACTACACCCACCAGGCCAAACGCTGCTTCCATACATATCATTGCAATCAGCAATTCCCATGCATTAGCGCGTATCTGAGTGCCGACAATACGTGCATTTAGAAAATATTCAAATTTATGAATAATCACCAGATACAGCAAGGAACCGATCGCAACACCAAGTGACTGGCTTAGGCTTACGACTACAATCACCGCATTGGAAATTAAATTGCCAACGACCGGAATCAAGCCGACGATAAAAGTAATCGCAATCATGGTTTTAATAAGCGGCAAATGAATACCGGCCATAGGCAGCACAACAGCAAGATACATTGCAGTAAAAAAAGTATTTACAGCAGAAATACGTATTTGTGCAAAAACAACGCGCCTAAACGAATCACTGAATAAATTAGCACGCGTCGCCAGCGCACGTGCGAAAGGCTTGTAGTGATCAACCATGACTGCCTCGCGCAGTGCAATAATGCCACCAATAATCATACCTATAACAATGTGTACTGTTACGCGGCCAGCTTCTTTACCCACCACCTGCAACTGATCTGCATGTGTACGCAGCCATGTAGTCACCAACTCTTTGAATGCAATTGCATCCGCCGGCAAGTGCTCCAATATCCAGCCCGGTAGAATTTTGCGTGAATCCTCCAATATTTGCGCCATTTTTGCCAGTAGCACTGTAATACTCCCGGCATCGGAACGTAAAAAGGCAACGAGGCTAGCTCCGGCTAAAGCAAGCAAGCTCACGATAACAAACACCAGAATCCCCACCGCCCAGATTTTTGAATAATTACTTGGTCGTTTGCTAGGAAAACGGCGTGCAATATAAGGGGTAATAATATGCACTAATTGAAATACCAGCAGGCCGGCAATAAGCGCTGGTAGCAGACTGAACTTAACCACAAAAAACATGGTAAATGCAGCTAAAATCCAAGCTGATTTTTCATGGATAGTTACCGGCCCATGTGCACTTTTAATCATAAATTATCAATACTTTCTATTTAACAGGATCTGGTAGCCCGTTGTTTAATTAAATCTATTTAAAAAATTTACAACCTCATGCTTTGGTAAAGTAACTTCTAAATCCACCTGCTCATTAAACGTTTTATTCAAAATACTGCCATTACACTTGCCTAGCGCTCTGGTCAAAGCATCCATCTGATTATATTGAATTGTAAGCGTTACCGTTTGCATTTCAACAAAGTCACCCACTTTGGCTGCATCCAACGCTAATTTGGCAGTGCCGCCGTAAGCGCGTGCCAACCCGCCTGTACCTAAATTTATACCACCATAATATCGAATCACTGCAACACAGGTATTAATCAGGTCACGCCCTTCAACCAGCTTGAGCACTGGCATACCCGCAGTACCGGAAGGCTCACCTGCATCAGAAAATCGCTGCACGATACCCTGCTCCGTTTTAATACGGAATGCATAAGCCAAGTGATGTGCGTTTTGATGTTGGGTAGCAAATGCACGCAACGCAGCGCCAACCTCACGCTCAGTTGTACATTGCACTGCCATTGCGATAAAGCGTGATTTATTGATGGTCTGCTCAGCAAACCCGGTCTGTAATATGACTTGCAACTACTTACGTCCGCCTAATATGCTGCCTAAAACACCGCGCACGATCTGGCGGCCCAATTCAGAGCCCACCGTACGTGCTACACTTTTTGCAGCAGCCTCCAGCACACCGTCAGAGCGTCTGGCAGCAGGTTTTTTCTTAGCGCTGCTACCACCGAATATGCCCCCCCAGTCAAAACTGTCATCGGGGTCTTCTTCAGTCGGGGACTCTGCTGCGCGCCCTTTTAAAATTTCATAAGCAGATTCCCGATCTACAGACTTGTCATAAAAACTGAAAACATTTGAAGACCTGATCACCTGGCTACGCTCAGCATCAGTGGCAGGTCCAATACGGCTTCCCGGCGGACAGATAAAGGTGCGCTCAACCGGTGTGGGAATGCCCTTCTCATCTAAAAATGAAACCAAAGCCTCGCCAACGCCTAGCTCGGTAATAGCCGTGGCAACATCGAGCCCGGCATTAGCACGGAAAGTAGTTGCGGCAGATTTAACTGCTTTCTGGTCACGCGGTGTAAATGCGCGCAAAGCATGCTGCACACGGTTACCCAGTTGCCCTAACACGACATCTGGAATATCCAATGGGTTCTGGCTTACAAAATACACACCAACACCTTTGGAACGAATCAAACGCACCACTTGTTCAATCTTCTCCAGTAAAGCTGCCGGAGCATCGTTAAACAGCAAATGTGCTTCATCAAAGAAAAACACCAGCTTTGGTTTATCCAGATCGCCAGCTTCAGGCAATTTCTCGAACAATTCCGATAGCAGCCACAACAGCAAAGTCGCATAAATACGTGGTGAATTAAAAAGTTTGTCGCTGGCCAGAATATTGATAATGCCGTGACCATTCGCATCCGTCTGTATCAGATCATCCAGATTCAGTGACGGCTCACCAAACAGGCGATCTGCACCTTCGGTCTCCAACTGCAACAGTGCGCGCTGAATTGCTCCTGCACTGGCGGCTGAAATATTGCCATACTGCGCCTGATATTGCGCTGCATTTTCTGAGGTATGCTGCATCATGGCACGCAGATCTTTCAGGTCCAGCAGTAGCCAGCCGTTATCATCGGCAATTTTGAAAATTGCATTCAACACCCCGGCCTGTACATCATTCAGGTTCAGCAGTCGACCTAATAACAAAGGGCCCATTTCAGCAATAGTGGTACGAACCGGATGTCCTTTCTCGCCAAACACATCCCAGAACGTCACCGGGGATTTAGCATAACTGAAGCCATTGAGCTCCAATTGCTGCACGCGCGCTTCAATCTTGGAATTACCGCCGCCCGCTTGCGAGATGCCGGATAAGTCACCTTTCACATCCGCCATGAAAACCGGCACGCCTAGCTTTGAAAAGCCTTCTGCCAAGGTCTGCAGCGTCACCGTTTTGCCGGTACCGGTTGCTCCGGCGATTAAACCATGGCGGTTGGCCATTTTAGGCAGAATATAATTTGATACTTTGTTGTTTTTAGCGATCAGTATTGGTTCAGACATACAAGCTCTCTAAGTAGTGATATGTTAAGTTAATTATCTTTGTGTAAGCGGTAATTTATTCATATAGCAATCCATATATTCATAAAAATCAACATTTTATGGGTTACTACCTCCCGCCACGCGGCGCTCGCAGCTAAAAGCGCTCCTCGCAATGATGAAATAATCAGTGCTTCTTTAGTTCTTATTTAAATAACCGGCTTAAAAGTCACCTTTACGTGCCCGGTCCATGATTTCCAGTAATACCGTTTCCAACTCCTGCGCGGATTTTCTTGCACGCTCAGTCGGGTTTTTAATACTTTTCAAATCATAGGTCGGACGATCCATCGCAATATAAAGTTTTAACTTATTATTCGCATCAGGTTTTTCATATATCGCAATTCGGCACGGGGCAAATACCAGAAACTCCGGATGATCCAGGATAATTTCCGTACCCATACTTAAATTACAGAATGAGCGCACATCTTTCATGCCTTGTGGGTCAACACCTCGCAGTTTCATATGTTCGCC
>Ga0207972_100447_pt1 | contig 10523 bp, 5 predicted proteins | sample LakWasMe75_LOW10_2_FD_183903 | JGI IMG/M metagenome (GOLD analysis project Ga0207972, IMG submission 183903) | Freshwater sediment methanotrophic microbial communities from Lake Washington under simulated oxygen tension - Sediment Metagenome... | ecosystem: Environmental > Aquatic > Freshwater >...
AGTACAACTTACTTTGTACTACATACCTTAAGGTCTACTCTGCTTGCTAATCAAAATACCTGAATTATGAAGTACAACTTACTTTGTACTACATACCTTAAGGTCTACTCTGCTTGCTAATCAAAATACCTGAATTATGAAGTACAACTTACTTTGTACTACATACCTTAAGGTCTACTCTGCTTGCTAATCAAAATGCCTGAATTATGAAGTACAACTTACTTTGTACTACATACCTTAAGGTCTACTCTGCTTGCTAATCAAAATGCCTGAATTATGAAGTACAACTTACTTTGTACTACATGCCTTAAGGTCTACTCTGCTTGCTAATCAAAATGCCTGAATTATGAAGTACAACTTACTTTGTACTACATGCCTTAAGGTCTACTCTGCTTGCTAATCAAAATGCCTGGATTATGAAGTACAACTTACTTTGTACTACATACCTTAAGGTCTACTCTGCTTGCTAATCAAAATGCCTGGATTATGAAGTACAACTTACTTTGAGAAGCATTTTTTAACTATTTTGTTAATCAATATTGCAAATATATTAATTACAATGTAATTTGTCATTAATATCCGCTTAATTTTTCAGCTCTATCTTTCGAGGTCAATCTATGGAACTTTACTTAGAAAATGCTGTTCACTACCATTACGATAAATTTCCGCCAAGTAATCTTGATTACGCAAAACTTATTGCTCCTTTATTAAAAGCAACAGATGCAGTAGCTCGCTATGATCAAATGCTAAAAAATATGCACAATAATGAAATACTACTGGCACCTCTACGGAATCAAGAGGCGGTGATATCTTCAAGAATGGAAGGCACGGTTAGTACTATGGATGAAATTCTCAAATATGAAGCAGATCATGATGATAGTATAGGAGCTGCTGCCAACGTAAGGTCTGAAGTCATAGAGACCATGCTCTACCAGAGAGCGTTACGAGCGGCTCAGCACGCTATGGAAGATGGTTATCCATTAACTCAAACACTTATTAAATCCATTCATCAACGATTGCTTTCATTTGGACGTGGCGCTTCAAAATCACCCGGTGAGTTTAAAAAAGAACAAAACTACTTAGCAGATAAATTAAAGAGGAACATTTTGTTTGTTCCTATAAGCCCAGAAAAACTGCAGGACGGTTTAGATAGGCTATTTCAGTATATTGAACAAAGCGAGCATCCAATCTTAATTAAAACGGCGATGACTCATATTGAATTTGAAGCACTACATCCATTTAAAGATGGCAATGGACGTATTGGACGAATGTTGATCACATTAATGCTTTGGTCATCAGGAACAATATCGGCTCCTCATTTTTATATAAGTGGTTATTTAGAAGATAACAAAGATTTATATATAGATATAATGAGAAATGTATCTGAGTCTGGAGATTGGGAAAGCTGGTGTATTTTTTTTCTTGAGGCTGTTGAGCAACAAGCAATTAGAAATCTTACGACTGCAGAAAATATTCGAATATTGTATGAAGAAATGAAGTTAAAATTTGCAGATGTTCTATCTTCTAAGTGGAGTGTCAACGCGTTAGATTTTGTTTTTACGAATCCAGTGTTTAGAAACAATAAGTTCACAGGAAACAGTGGGATACCCACAGCAAGTGCAGGAAGGTTCACAAGAATACTTTTAGAAAAAAACTTAATCATTACAATGGAAGAAGCATCAGGAAGGAAGCCTGCGTTATATTCTTTTGAACCATTAATGCAGCTTGTTAGAGTATGAATAAGTACATTATAAATTAAGTAGAGCGTGCCGTGCGCGCCAAAGAGATAGAAGAATTTTTCAAGCATCGGAAAAGGCACGCACGGCACGCCCTACAACCCCGCAGATCAGGCAACAGCTTTTCGTTACCCGACATTCTGATGTATGCGAATATCGGACATAAACAACTTACCCAGCCGTTATTAAAAAACAAAAGTCTTAATCCCCCGAGCCGGTATTGAGGTTTTAGCCTGTAATCCCTGGCTCTTTAGCACAAAGTCAATTGCCTGCTCGGTGCGGTTCAAGGCCACTACGGCCACGCTCCCATCGCTATTCAAAAATGCGCTTACTTCAAGGCTGTCCAGGGTTTTGGCGCAGGCCACCCGGCGCGCTCCTGGGCGGATGAAACGGGAAAAATGACCAATGTAGTAATAAGAACTTTGGTAAAGTATTTCTTCGGCTTGGGTATCGGCAATAATCGGCGCGCTGCAAAAATTGTTCACATGGTTGGGACCGCCCGTTTCATCCAGAACCATGTTCCAGTCCACCCATGCCTCTGTCCAGCGGTTAAGATCGTTTATCATCGAATGGGCATAACGCTCTCCGGTATCCCACGAGCCGAGATGCGGCCCGGCTTCCTGGCAACCCTCGGTGAAAATCAGATGTTTGTCGGGATAGGCGTCATGAGTCAGTTGCACGTTGTCGAAATGGTCGCCGCAATACCAGTGAAAACCGACGCCCCAGACATAGTGAGCGGCCTTTGGATCGTCCAGCACGACCTTGGCGCGCTCAAACATCCGGTCGCGATTGTGATCCCAGACAATGACTTTAACGTTGCCAAGCCCTGCATCATGGAGGGTTGGGCCAAGATGATCCCTGACAAAATCCCGCTCTTCTTCGCCGGTGTAAATACAGGAGTCCCAAGTTTGCGTGGCTTCCGGCTCATTCTGCACCGTCAGCCCCCAAATCGGTATGCCCTCTTGCTCGTACTCCTGAATGTAACGGACATAGTAATCCGCCCAGGCTTGGCGATATTCCGGCTTAAGCTTGCCGCCGTTATTCATCATGCCGTTGGTTTTCATCCAGGCCGGAGGGCTCCAGGGCGAAGCGAACAGCTTTAATTTACCGCCGGATAAATCGATAGCCTCGCGGATCATCGGAATCAGGGCTTGGCGGTCATGCTCGATGCTGAAATGTTTAAGCTCTACATCGCCGTCCACTTCCGTGTAGGCATAATTTCCAAGCGAGAAATCGCAGCTATTGATGTGGGTTCGGCATAAGGTATAGGCATTGCCGGTGTTTGGCGAGAAATAGGCCGCCAAAATTTCTTGCCGCAAGTGGGCTGGCATTTTGTCTAAGGTTACCGCTGCCGCTTCGGTGAAAGCGCCTCCGAAGCCCTGAATTTCTTGAAACTTAACGGTCGTGTCTATGAACACGGAGGGATCGGAAAAATTCGTGGCAGGTTCGAACGCTATCGGTTCCAGCTCCGACAGTCGATAGGCTGTGTCACGCGTGGTACAAAATTGCTTTACCAGCCGTTGTTTCGTCATTTTGTTAACTCCACTTGTTGGGTGTTGCTAAAGAAGATAATCGCCAGACCTAGCTATTGAGAATCATCTAATGGATTTTTTCTAAATTAGTCACTGATCATTACGCTGGTTCCCAAGCTCCAGCTTCGTGAGACGGGAAGCTGGAGCTTCCCGCACTGAATTCCCAAGCAGGAGCTTGGGAACTAGCCCTCGCTAAAATCCTTAACTTAATGGCAGTGACGCGCCGCATGGGAATGCATTGCTGGACGCGCTGCGTCCCGTATACGCAAGACGCTGTTCGTGACTCGCGGCGCAGCGCGCCTTGACTGCATTCCCACGCAGCGCGTGGGAATGAGAATCGAGCAACAAAAACTACCTCAACACTCCCGCCGGGCTGGAATAACTATCCAACACCTGCACATAATTGGCACGTTCATAAGCGCTGGGATCAATCGCATGTTGTCGGCTGACGCTGCCTTTCAGTTGATTGACCGACTCGTATTCATGCTCGACCAGCCATTGTTCCATTTCAGCCAGAATTTCGCTTAAACGGCCTGTGCCGTGCTTTAGCAATACGCTGCAAAGATGCACCACATCGGCTCCGGCTAACAGCGCTTTCAACACATCGGGTGTTTGGTGAAAACCGCCGGTTACCGCAAGCGACAGCTTGGTCCGTCCATACAGCAACGCAGTCCAGCGTATGCGTAACAAGGCTTCCGCCGAGGATGACAGTTCCAGTTTCGGCACCACTTCCAGCGTTTCCAGGTCAATATCGGGCTGGTAAAAACGGTTGAATAGCGCGATGCCGTCGGCTCCGGCGGCCTCCAGGCGTTTGGCGAAATGAATCGGCGAGCTGAACTGTGAAGAAAGCTTCATGACAATCGGCACGCTGACCTGCCCTTTCAATTCCTGCAATATGTCCAGATAGCGTTGTTCGACCGCGTCGCCGCTTTCCTCGCTATTGGCAGCCAGATGATAGATATTCAGCTCCAGCGCGTCGGCACCCGCCTGTTGCAATTGCTTGCCGTACTCGACCCAGCCGCCCAGGGAAGTACCGTTCAAACTGGCGATGACCGGAATCGCCAGCGCAGACTTGAGCTGTTGCAGATGCTCCAGGTACTGTTCCTGATAAGTCTGGATGTTATCCGGCACCGGATGAAACGAGTCCGCTTCGCCATGGCCTATGGCCTGCTGATAAAAAAATCGCTCCATTTGCTGCGCTTCGGCTTCGATTTTTTCTTCGAACAACGAATACATCACCAGCGCCGATGCGCCTGCGTCTTCCAGTCTGCGCGCGCTGTCTACATCCCTGCTTAACGGCGACGCCGACGGCACCAACGGGTTAGCCAGTTTCAAGCCTAAATAATCAGTAGTTAAATCAACCATTGTCGGTCTCCTTGGCAGTTTCGCTTTTGAGTTGGGCTTTCACCGCTGAAACGCTGGTCGATTCGTTCCAAGCCAGCTCAGACAGTTGTTTGTAATAGTGATAACGGTTTTTAACATCCTGCTGCGCCTGTTCCAGAAAACGCTCGGCGTCTTCAGGATGGGTTTGCCACAACATGCTGAAACGGGTTTCGGTTTTGACGAAATCGCGGTAAGGAATGGACGGTTCCGCAGAATCCAGGTGCATCGGGTTCTTGCCCTGTTTGATTTTGCCGGGATCGAATCGGAACAGCGGCCAATGCCCGCTTTTCACCGCCAGGTTTTGCTGCCGGTGATTGTTGGACAGATCCACGCCGTGTGCGATGCAAGGCGCATAAGCGATGATAATGGACGGGCCATCATGGGCTTCGGCTTCCAAAAACGCATTCAGGGTTTGGGTATCTTTACCTGCGTAAGCGACATGGGCGACATAGACATTGCTGTAATCCATCGCCAGCAATGCCAAGTCTTTTTTCGCCGTGGCTTTGCCGCCTGCGGAGAATTTTGCCACTGCGCCTAACGGCGTCGATTTGGAGGTTTGTCCGCCGGTATTGGAATAAACCTCGGTATCCAGAACCAGAATGTTGACATTACGCCCGCTGGCCAAGACGTGATCGAGGCCGCCGAAACCAATATCGTAAGCCCAGCCGTCGCCGCCGATAATCCAGACGCTTTTTTTGCACAAGTTGTCCGCTAACTGGAGCAATGTTTGTGCGCCCTGCTCTGTCAGCGACTGCAACTGTTGTTTAAGCGCCGCAACCCGCTCGCGCTGCTCGTAAATCCCGGCTTCATCGGACTGGTCGGCGTTCAGTATCGCATCGACCAGCTCGCCGCCTAACGGTTCGCGCAGTGAGGCCAGCAATTCCTTGGCGTATCCATTTTGTTTGTCGAGGGCGATGCGCATCCCCAGGCCGAATTCCGCATTGTCTTCGAATAAGGAATTGCTCCACGCAGGCCCGCGACCTTCGGCGTTTTTAGTCCACGGCGTAGTCGGCAGATTACCGCCGTAAATCGACGAACATCCGGTCGCATTGGCAACCACCATCCGATCGCCGAACAATTGCGACGCCAGTTTTATGTACGGTGTTTCTCCGCAACCGACGCACGCGCCGGAAAACTCGAACAACGGCTGCAACACCATCGAGCCTTTGATAGTGTTGGTTTTCAAAAGCCTGCGGTCATACTCAGGGATAGCCAAAAAGAAATCCCAATTGTCGCGCTCGGTTTCGCGCAGCGGCGGTTGCGGCTGCATATTGATGGCTTTGCGGCTGGCGTTGGACTTGTCCCGGATCGGGCAAATATCGACGCACAGCGTGCAGCCGGTGCAATCTTCCGGCGCAACCTGATAGCTGATTTCCAACCCGGCCGGGAAATCCTTGCCCAACATCGCGACATGTTTGAAGGTTGCGGGCGCATTGGCCACGACCTCGGTCGGGAAAATTTTGCTGCGAATGACCGAGTGAGGACAAACCATTACGCATTTGCCGCATTGGGTACACAGATCGGTTTCCCAGACCGGGATTTCCAGCGCCAAATTGCGCTTTTCATAAGCCGCCGTACCGGTCGGGAAGGTGCCGTCAACCGGCATCGCGCTGACCGGCAACGCATCGCCTCTACCCGCAATAATTTCACCGGTCACCCTTTTGATAAAATCGGGCGCGGCGTCGGTAATCACCGACTTAATGTCGAATTGGCTGCTGACCTGTGTCGGCAACGGCACCGCATGCAAGCAGGCCAGCGTTTCATCAATGGCTTTGAAATTCAGTTCGACGATATGACGGCCTTTTTTGCCGTAGGTTTTTTCGACCGCATACTTGATCGCGGTAACCGCCTGCTCCTGAGGCAACACGCCGGATATGGCGAAGAAGCAGGTCTGCATGATGGTGTTGATGCGTTTGCCCATGCCGCTTTTTTCGGCCACTTCATAGCCGTCGATCACATAAAAACGGATTTTTTTGGCTATCATTTGCCGCTGCATTTTAGCGGGTAACGATGCCCAAGCCTGCTCCGCCGACTCCGGCGAGTTTAGCAAAAACACCGCGTTTTCCGCCGCATTGGCGAGCATGTCGTAACGCTCAAGGAAAATCGTCTGATGGCAGCCGATAAAATTGGCATCGTTTTCGGCAATCAGGTAGGTCGAGCGTATCGGCTTGGGGCCGAAGCGCAAATGCGAGACCGTAATCGCGCCGGATTTTTTCGAGTCGTAAACGAAATAACCTTGGGCGTTCAAATCGGTCGCTTCGCCGATAATTTTGATGGTGTTCTTGTTGGCGCTGACCGTGCCGTCGCTACCCAAGCCGTAAAACATGGCCTGGAAAGTTTCGGCCTGTGCGTCGGTGCGATAACTTGCATCCCAATCCAGGCTGGTGTGCGTGACATCGTCGTGGATGCCGACGGTGAAATTATTTTTCGGTTGCGCCTGTTTCAATTCATCGAAAATCGCCTTGATCATGCCGGGCGTGAATTCCTTGGAAGACAGACCGTAACGGCCGCCGACCACTTTCGGCAGTACCGAAAACTTAGCCGCGCCGCCGATATAATCCTGGGCCAGCGCGCCAAGCACATCCTTATACAGCGGTTCGCCATCCGATCCCGGCTCTTTGGTGCGATCCAGCACCGCGATTTTGCGACAGGTCGAAGGCAGCGCCGCAAGCAGGCTGGCGGCATCGAAGGGTCGGTATAAACGCACTTTAAGCAAGCCGACCGATTCGCCCTGACGGTTAAGATAATCCAGCGTCTCCGCGACGGCCTCCGCGCCCGAGCCCATCATCACGATGACGCGTTCGGCGTCCGGCGAACCCAGATACTCAAACAAACGATAAGAGCGGCCGGTCAGCTTGGCAAAGCGATCCATTGCATTCTGCACGATCCCCGGCATTGCTTGGTAATAGGCATTGACCGATTCCCTGGCCTGAAAATACACATCGGGATTCTGGGCCGTGCCGCGCAGCACCGGGTTATCGGGCGATAAGGCCCGGCTTCGGTGCGCCACGACCCACTCTTCGTTAATCATGGCCCGCATCACATCGTCATCCAGCAGACTAATCTTGGCGATTTCGTGCGAGGTCCTGAATCCGTCGAAAAAATGCATCAGCGGAATGCGCCCTTCCAGTGCTGCGGCATGGGCGATCAGTGCAAAGTCCATGACTTCCTGCGGCGAGTTGGAACACAGCATGCCGAAACCGGTCATGCGCGCCGACATCACATCGCTATGGTCGCCGAAAATCGACAAGCCCTGACAAGCCAGCGAACGTGCGGCGATATGGAATACCGTCGGCGTCAGCTCCCCGGCAATTTTGTACATATTGGGCAGCATCAGCAGCAAGCCCTGGGAGGCGGTAAACGTCGTCGCCATCGATCCGGCCTGCAGCGCGCCGTGGATGGCCCCGGCGGCACCGGCCTCGCTTTGCATTTCGGTCACTTGCGGTACCGTCCCCCATAAATTGACCTGTCCGCGAGACGACCATTCATCGGCCCATTCGCCCATATTCGACGACGGCGTTATGGGATAGATCGCGATGACTTCGTTGAGTTTGTGGGCTACCGTAGCGGCGGCCTGATTTCCATCGATCGTAAGTGTTTGCTGACTTTGCATTAGAAACCCTCATGGAACAAAAAAGTGTAACCACCCTCTTTTATAATAGTTTTAAAGGCTTGGAAGTTACGCATTAACTGACAGTACAGAATATGGATATTGAAAACAACCATAACCAACCGTGATAAAAAACAAGCCGTCCGTTCGACGACAGAGTACCGCTTGCCGATGTATTTTTATTGAGCAAACGCCCATCCGTCAATTATTGTCGGTGAGCGGAAGCTATCACTATTTCATACGGCAGCCTAAGTATGCCAGAGTTTTTCCGGGTTCTGTCGCAAATATTCAAAGACCCCAAACCGGGCATGACTGTCTTTTTCTCAGTATGGCCGCCATTACGGACTTTTGCGTCAGCATACTGGACATAAAAACCGGCGGAGAGAATAATCTCTTTCAAGTAGTAACTGATAAGACGGATTTAAAACAGACTTGATCGATGTAAAATCTTCAATGGGTAGGGCGTGCCGTGCGCGCCTTAGAAACCAAGGCGCGCACGGCACGCCCTACGGATCGGTATAACTGATTTTGCGACGCAACCCTTTTTATTACCCCCTAATAACATACAAAAATGTTATTAGGCATTTTACATTGAGGTATGAGCCATGAATGATAAAGAACGTATTGCCCAACATGCCGCCAATCAAGTGGCGGACGGGATGCTGGTAGGGCTTGGCACCGGCTCTACTGCAAATTGTTTTATCGAGGAGCTGGCGCAGCGTAGCCGCGAACAGGGGCTTAAAGTGACCACTGTCTCCAGCTCGATTGTGAGTGCGATTAAGGCGCAACAACTCGGCTTACCGGTGCTGGGTTTCGATCAGGTCAGTCACATTGATCTTTATGTCGACGGCGCCGATGAGGTGTCGCCGGAATTAACCTTGCTCAAAGGCCAAGGGGCTGACTTGGTACGCGAAAAACTATTGGCAACCGCCAGTAAGCAATTTTTAGTATTGGTTGAATCCAACAAGCTGGTCGAGCGCATCGGCCGGCATTTTGCGATCCCCATCGAAGTGATGCCTTTTGCCTGGCAACTGGTTAAAAAGCAGCTGGAAGCGATCGGCGGTCAAGGCGATTTACGCCAAAACGCCAATAAAAACGGTTATGCGATAAGCTCGCATGGCAGTTTAATATTGGATATGCGCTTTGCCGAGCATCTCGATGCTGAAGCACTCAACGACATTTTAAACAGTATCCCCGGCATCGTTGAGCATGGTATTTTTTATGCGCTGGCAACGACGGTTTTAATCGGCGTTAACGGTCAAGTACAAGAGCGGCAGGCTGCTAATCATTAACTGCACTGTCCACGAAAAACACGAAAGGCACGAAAAAATATCAGCCGTAGGTTTCTCGCCGACCGTGTCATATCCGACATTTATTATCATCCTTTCGATAGGTTCCGCCTGTTCAGAACGTTACCAGTTAGACCTTCCAGGTTTTAAAAACCTGGAAGGTCTGCCTATCGGCATGTTTCTCGCCTAACGTCAGGTCAGGGACGGTCGTAATGACGACAGCCCGCAGAGAGCTGTCTATAACGATGAGCACAAGAGCGTGGGATCGATGTGGTTTAAATATTTTCGTGCCTTTCGTGCTTTTCGTGGACTACGCTTTTTTATCACCTGTATGCGTAACATCAGTTTTATAACTCAATCTGATTGACTGTTGCATTCAGAGAGAATTCCTCATTCGGCCCATTTATCCATGTACGTCAAATACAGCACTTTATTCCTGATAACATTAAAGTTTTCCCAGCCATTTTTCGTGCTTTTCGTGGATAATAACTTTCTTGGATTTGCTCTACGGCCCGATCAATCACCACCGAGTAAATTACCCAAACCGCCCAGAATTGAACCTTCATCTTGCTGCCTGCCCCCGCCTTGCGGTGCAGCTGAAAACATTCGGCCTGCCAATCGGGAAAACGGCAGGCTTTGCAGCCAAACCGTGCCGGGGCCGGTCAATTTGGCAAAAAACAAGCCTTCGCCGCCAAACAACATGGTTTTAATGCCGCTTGCCTGTTGAATATCAAAATCAACGCTGCCGGTCATTGCCGCCAAACAGCCGGTATCGACATGCAGCGTTTCACCGGCGCTAAGTTCTATTTTTTGCAGACAGCCACCGGCATGGACAAAGACCCAGCCATCGCCTTCCAGCTTTTGCATGATGAAACCTTCGCCGCCAAACAGCCCGGTTAAAATACGCCGTTGAAAATGAATACCGATTTGCACGCCTTTGGCGGCCGCCAAAAAACTGTCTTTTTGGCAAATC
>Ga0207972_100449_pt1 | contig 10499 bp, 12 predicted proteins | sample LakWasMe75_LOW10_2_FD_183903 | JGI IMG/M metagenome (GOLD analysis project Ga0207972, IMG submission 183903) | Freshwater sediment methanotrophic microbial communities from Lake Washington under simulated oxygen tension - Sediment Metagenome... | ecosystem: Environmental > Aquatic > Freshwater >...
GCCTAGACATAGCCGCTTAAAATCACCCATGAAACTACACTTAACCACCGCTGAAAATAATAACTTGATCACCGCATATGGCGCTGACTACATTGAGATTAACAAACAGCGATATACACAAAATTTGATTGTGATGCCTGACGCACTCATTCTGGACTGGCAAGCAGCTGGTTTTAATGACCTGAGTAATGAGCACTTCAAACAGATTGCAAGCTTAAAACCAGAAGTGGTTTTACTGGGAACCGGTGCTACTCACTTATTTTTACATCCGAAGCACTATCAGAACTTGACTGATATTGGCATAGTACTAGAGTGCATGACCACAGCAGCGGCCTGCCGTACCTATAACATTCTAATGAGCGAAGGCAGAAATGTCGCCGCAGCGCTGATTATTTAAACCAAGCCGATCCATTAGATCAGATTGTTACTAATTGTCTTTTAACTTTAATCACACTGTAACAATTCCTGACAATAATACTTACTGTATGAAATAGGCATTATTGCAAAGGTGAAAAGAGATGAGCCAACACAATGAGCAAAAGCAAAGCGGACATACTTCCAATGCAGATTTAGACGCCAAGCCTCAACACTCCGCACCTAGGCAAGCACATGCTAATCAGACCCCAATACCCACCGCAACAAGTCATTATAAACATCAGATAGGTCCAATCCAGGAGTCGGATGCGGACTCATTCATTCAAAAAGGAAAAACTTTCGCACATACGGTCAACGCACCTTTCACGACTATTCCTTTCGTTCCAGCAGCCACCACTCTTTTAAAGAAATTTGACAAAACAACCAGCCAAGATTTAGGCGTCACCTATAAAGCCAGCGTATCAAGCCTGGAAAATACGCATGGCGGGCAAGATTTATTATACAAACTAGACTATATTGGTATTGGCGTCATTAGCAGCAAGTTTAATGTGCAAGTCGCACCTATTGCTGCAAAAATTGAGGTAGGTAAAGAAGTATATAAAGGGCTAGGCTGTAATGCCTCAGTTTTATCTAACCCGATCGGCTCCGTACATGAGCGTGTGGGCATAAAAGCTACCTTCACGAATTGTAATGACAATAACAGCAAATCGGTGAGCGCAGCAGCTGAAGTAAGCTATCAAAAATCAAACTCATTCAAACCATTATCAACAATTACCTATGGATATTTTTTTGGCAATGATGTCAGCTTTCGTATTAAAGAAAAATACGTACCACTATACAATCGAGTCATGGCTGACCTACCCTCGTGGCAAGAAACCAAAGTGGCACTGGAGCATATTGCACCAGCATTTCCATTCATTATGCAAGGTGAAGCAATCAGTAGGGGGGCATGCTTGCAGAAACCTTGTTAAAGTCGTCCGTGTCAACAAGCAAGTCAATGTTTGAATCTGCTGCTAAACTTGAAGTTAACAGTGTGCAAGCATTAACGCACCCACGCAGCACTCAATCTCCGTCAGCGCCTGATGGTGATTCCTTAACTAACGTAACGTACCCTTCAACAACACGCGTTGCACAAACACCAACCATTGATCACCAGCCCTATGTTCCCTCTTACAAAGTGCAGGTAAAACGAGGTGATAATTTGTGGAATATTGCTGCACGCGAGAAGGGGGATCCTACTCAATACAAAGCGATTGCAGAAAAAAACCAAATATATGACCCTGATAGTATTTCGCCGTCAAAAGAAAAAGACTTAGTCATTTCTGGTTATCAACAATCCAACGAAGAAAAAGCCACCTACGTCGTTAGAGCTGAAGATACATTAGATATTATCGGCAAAAAAACCGGGCATACAGCGGCAGAAATCTTTGCGCTTAACAAAAATACGCTTAAGCATAATCCAGATAAAATTTACCCAGGACAAGAATTACTCATCCCGGATGATCATGCAGCCTTGATGAATAACCCTGTAGTACAGGCTAGGATCAGAGAAATCATGGCTAAACAACAAGCGAACGAATACACACGTTAACTATCTTCATCAATCTGATTTAGATTCCCCATCTTCACATAAAAACAAAACGGGAAAAATTCCCATTAAATTTTATATTTCATGTATAATTTAGCTACATTGTTAAATTAAAAACATGATTATAAGGGAATCGCCATGGCTAATCGCATGGTTGAAAATGGACTTGCAAAAGGCGCTGTGATCGAACAGTTAATCATGGAGCATTTGGTAAACAAGCCTACAATGTCAGCAACGATACTCGCTTATAGCATTGATCATGCATTAATTAATGCTGGTTTTGAAAGCCATCTGAGAGTTGACTATGAACAGAATCTGCTTGCCAGAGAAAATAAACATCTAGGCAAGGAATTACATCAGTTTTTAGCGGAAACAGGGCATCCCCGCCGACACTGTAAAAAAAGTAGCCATGATTGAAGCAGAAGGCTTTCGGCAACTTTTAAAGCAACTTGAGGCTAAATACAGGCCTTTAGACAAAGCGCCCGCGCATATCTCGCCCAAACAAAAAAGCGTTCCAGTTGCCAATAAACAACCAGAACGCTTTAAGTAAACCTAATACTGAATACTGAAATACTACAAATTTTTTCGCGATAAAGTCAGCGTAGCGTTAGTGCCACCAAAACCAAAACTGTTAGATAAAGCTGTTTCAATCTTCACGTTCTCAATCGCACTGCGCACGATATTCAAACCTTCAGCCGCAGGATCCAGTGTCTCGATATTTGCAGAGGCTGCAATGAAGTTATTTTCCATCATCAGCAATGTGTAAATCGCTTCATTCACGCCAGCAGCACCTAGCGCATGGCCAGATAGAGACTTGGTCGATGCGATAGCCGGATTTTGTTTCAGGCCATTTTCACCGAATACTTCACGAATCGCTTCCAGCTCTTTTACATCCCCCACCGGTGTGCTGGTACCATGGGTGTTAATGTAGTCAATTTTGCTATCTACGCCTTCCAAAGCCAGCCTCATGCAACGCACAGCACCCTCGCCGCTTGGCGCTACCATGTCGTAACCATCCGAGGTTGCACCATAGCCTACTACTTCAGCATAAATCTTTGCGCCGCGTGCTTTGGCGTGTTCATACTCTTCGAGCACGACAATACCACCACCGCCAGAAATCACGAAACCATCACGGTCAGCATCATAAGTACGTGATGCTTTATCAGGCGTTTCATTATATTTGCTGCTTAATGCACCCATGGCATCAAACATAAACGACAGTGTCCAATGTTCTTCTTCTGCACCGCCTGCAAAAATAATATCTTGCTTACCCAATTGAATTTGCTCTACGCCCGCGCCTATACAATGCGCACTGGTAGAACAAGCAGAGCTAATGCCGTAATTAATACCCTTAATTTTTGCACCAGTAGCAAGACATGCTGACACTCCGCTCGCCATCGCTTTTGTCACCATATATGGCCCTACGCGGCGCACGCCTTTTTCACGGAGCGTATCGATACCTTCTAAAATACTTTCATGCGATGCGCCACCTGCGCCTACAATTAAACCAGTTCGTACATTAGATACCATTTCTTCGGGCAGCTGTGAATCTGCAATAGCCTCTTGCATAGCAAGCCATGCATAAGCATGGCCTTTAGCCATAAAGCGCATCAATTTACGATCTATCAGTTCTTCTACTTTCAGATTCTTGATAGATCCGGCTACGTGCGAACGCAAGCCCATGGCAGCATATTCTGGCTGATAAGTAATCCCTGACGTACCTGACTTCAGGCTCGCCAACACTTCTGCTTTATTGTTGCCTAAACTGGAAACAATTCCAAATCCCGTAATAACGACACGACGCATTTCGTGCTCCTTAAAAACTTTTTTTATTCTACTTAAAAACTAAAAATAATCTGAAAACTAAAAATTATCGGTGCGCGTAAATAAACCTACACGCAGATCAGTTGCTACATAAATCTCGCGACCATCAATCTGCATGGTGGCATCTGCAATACCCATCACCAGTTTACGCATAATCACACGCTTCAAGTCTATGGTGTAGGTTGCCATTTTTGCCGTAGGCAGTACCTGCCCGGTAAACTTCACCTCACCGGCACCAAGTGCACGGCCGCGGCCAGGACCACCCATCCAGCCTAAATAAAAGCCAACCAACTGCCACATCGCATCCAGACCAAGACAGCCAGGCATCACTGGATCACCAGTAAAATGACAATCAAAGAACCATAAATCAGGCTTGATATCGAGCTCGGCGATAATCTGGCCATTGCCATATTTACCGCCTTCTTCTGTAATAGAAACAATACGATCAAACATCAACATTGGCGGCAATGGCAACTGAGCATTGCCCTCACCAAACATTTCCCCGCGACCGCATTTAAGTAACTCTTCTTTTGTAAAGCTATTTTGTCTTTGCATGATTTTATTTCTTTAATCGTTTTCTGAACTGGTTTTTGCTTTTATTGGCTTTGTGCTTATATTTAAGCCCTGCATAAAACCTATGAATTTGATTCAAATTATAGATTTAATCTATCTTGCGCTATTTTCGCTGGAAATCCACTTTTACGAAAGCATTATTCACATGAGATAAGGATTTTTATTACTTTTTGATGCAAATTTAAATAAATTTGCATCAGGGGTATACAGATCTGTTTACCCCTAGTAAAAAAACGTTTACTATGCATTTTGCTTAATTTTAACCAATTCATAAAGACACGGGAAATTTCAATGAGTGACGCACAACTTGCCGATTGGCGCAATCTAGCGCTAACCTTAGAAACAGAAGTCAATAAAGTAGTCGTGGGTCAGCAAACGCCCGTGCGATTGATTACCACTTCAATTTTTGCACGTGGTCACGTGCTGCTTGAAGGTGACGTTGGTGTTGGTAAAACAACTTTATTACGTGCATTTACACGCGGCATTGGCGGCGGCTACCAGCGCATTGAGGGCACTATTGACCTGATGCCTAACGATCTGGTTTACCACACCTACCTTGGTGAAGACGGCAAACCTCACGTGAGCGCTGGCCCATTACTCATGTCAGGTGAGAATCTGTCTGTATTCTTCTTCAATGAAATCAACCGTGCGCGCCCGCAAGTACATTCACTGCTACTGCGTGTAATGGCTGAGCGCAGCCTTTCTGCATTTAATGCAGAGCATTACTTCCCGCACATGATTGTGTTTGCAGACCGTAACCAGGTTGAAAAAGAAGAAACATTCGAAATTCCATCTGCAGCGCGCGACCGCTTTATGATGGAAATTCCTATCGTAGTTCCGAATGACGATGACATTATGGAAGCACTGGTATTCGATACCAAGTTCCACAACGTAGACGCGCTGGTAGATACAGTTAAACCGGATGTTCTCCAGTTTGACGAGTTGAACGCATTCTCGGGCATTCTGCAAGGCAGCATTGAAGCCAGCGACACACTGAAAAAATATGCACTGAATCTGTGGAAAGCAACAAAAGCGCCACTGGACTACGGTGTAAAAGTATCCGGCGTCGACATGAACCGCCTAGTACTTTCAGGTGCTAGCCCACGCGGCATGAGCATGATGCTGCGTGCAGCACGTGTAAACGCATGGCTGAACAACCGCAGCGCAGTGCTGCCGGATGATATCCATGCAGTGTTCCATTCAACGATTGCGCACAGGCTTGTGTTCAGTCCGGTATATGAAATGCGCCGCACTGAAATTGCACGCGAGATGCTGTCAGGCATTATTAATGCAGTTTCTGCACCTTAATTAACTCATTGAAAACATTTTTAGCCGCGGATAAACGCAGATGAACGCAGATAATTTTGCTTCAGAATTTCTTGGTGTTTTGCGTATGCGTTACACAAAAGACATTGTTGTTAATTTTGCTTCAATGCTATTTATTAATGTGTTTTTATAATCTGCGTGAATCTGCGTGAATCAGCGTTTATCAGCGGCTAAATAAAATATATGACTATTCCTTTCATCAAATCTTTTGATTACCACATCGGCTGGCGCTCGCGTGGCCGCAACCCTGGCCGCCATGCCAGTACGCAGCGCGGCATGGGTATGGAATTTCGCGGACATACAACCCTGCTCTCATACCCGGATCCACGCCGCATTGATATTCGGCAGACGATACGCGACCCGATGGAGCAAGTTTATGTGCGCCTGTTTAATCAGAAAAGTGCTACACCTGTCTTTGTCATCTGTGACTTGTCAGGCAGCATGAATTTTGGTGCCAAAAAGCGCAAAATCAAACTTGCAGCTGAAATTGCAGAATCTGTAGCGCAATCAGCCAGTGAGCATCATGATCCGTTCGGCTTTATTGGTTTTGACGAAAAAGTACGCGAAGACTGGATTAGCACGACGTCATTCAAATCGCATCACGCAATTGCGATGGCGGAGTCACTGAAAGACTTTCACCCGGCACCTGTAGACTGCAAAGGTATCACTGAGGTCTACCGCTACCTGCCTCGTGAGCGCTCACTAGTGTTTTTAATCTCAGACTTCCACATGCCAAACGAAGTGCTCGAAGAAGGCTTATCGAACCTGCTGCGCCACCATATCGTACCTGTCGTGCTGTGGGATGCGGCTGAATACAGAAACCTGCCGGAATTTGGCTTGGCCAATGTGACGGATGCAGAAACCGGCGAGAGGCGTACTTTGTTCATTCGCAAGGAATTGCGCGAAAAGATCGTGCAATCTTTTGAAAACAGGCGCAATGAAATATATGAACTGTTTATGCGCTTTGATATGCCGCCTTTTTACGTTGAGGGCGAGTTCGATGCAGATTCACTCACAGAATACTTTCACCAATTTGTAGCTGCTTAAATATAAGTAAAAATCACCATGACAAAATCAATTCGTAAATATGCACTGATGCTATTCATATGCATGGCACCAATCGCGGCATTTGCTCTGGATAGCCAAGACCTGCCGGATATTAAAGAAGGTATCGTCACACTTGAAACCAAAGACCCTGAAAAACTGGTTGGCTATACCGTAGGCGATGTAATTGAACGTGAAGTGACGCTGACAATTAAAGCGCCATACAAACTGATTGACACCTCACTGCCGATTCCCGGTTACGAAAAACGTTACAGAGGGCAATTAATCGGCATTGAGCTTAAAAGTATCAATCATGAAAAAGAAGAATCCAAAAAGCAGACTGTTCACCATATCAAACTGGCATATCAGGTATTTACCAATAATGTTGTGGCAAAAAATGCCGCATTGGGGCCTGAGTACCTGAATCTGATCAACACCACGGACAAAAAAGAGCTGGTGAAATACCGTGTGCCTAGCCTGACTATCGCCATTTCACCAATTGCCATCTTCGGCCAGGTGAAAGTCGAAAACAATATGAGTCCGCTTCTCGGCCCATTATTGATGAAAGATGATAAAGAAAAACAATCTCTCAAAATCTCTCTGGCAGCGATTGCCTTGAGTTTACTAGGCTTGTTGTATATTTTAGGTAAAAGTGCATGGCTACCACGCATGGGGGGCGCATTTGCTAAAGCCTATCGCGCCGTGCGCAGAACAGACAACACTGAAACAGGCTTAAAACAGGCAATTTCAGCAATACATCTGGCCTTCAACACTACTGCGGGCATGAGTGTGTTTAACGATAACCTATCAGCGTTCCTACACAATCACCCTGATTTTTATCCGATCAGACCTGAAATAGAAGCATTTTTTGGCTTATCGCGCCGCATCTATTTCGAACCGTCTTTTAAACCGGATAGCAAATTCGGTCTTGATAGCAATCCGCACCAATGGCTGGCGAAGTTTACGCGCCATTGCCGCGATTGCGAACGCGGCCTGATTCCTGAACCGATGAAAGCAGGAGCATAAGGCATGGTTTTTTCTCATCCATGGCTGCTGTGGTTACTGCCGCTGGCCGTTCTTCCCTTGCTACTGCAACGCGCTCACGCCAAGCATTACTCTTGGGTCGACATGCTGCCAAAAGACCCGTTGTCCGATCTGATCGGGCTGATACTCAAAATATTAGCCGTGCTGACGCTGGTATTCATTATTTTAGGCTTAGCCGCGCCGCATACCACTGAAACCAAAGTAGAGCGTATCGGCGTGGGTGCGCAGATTGCATTGGTTCTAGACCGCAGCGCCAGTATGGATGACCCATTCTCCGGGACTACCGTAGCAACTGGCAATACGACAGTTGGCGAAACCAAATCTGTGGCTGCAGCAAGGCTCATTACCGAGTTTGTAAAATCACGTCAGCAGGATATGTTCGGCATGATTACTTTCAGTAACTCGGCTATGTATGTGCTGCCACTCAGTGAAAACAAAAAGGCTGTGATTGCCGCAGTGCAGGCGACCGGCGGCAATGCACTATTCCAGACCAATATCGGCAGCGGCTTAACTAGTAGCGCTGCGCTATTCGACAAAATCCCCGACTCAGGTTCACGCGCCGTCATTCTGCTATCTGACGGTGCCGGTCGAGTAGACGCTGACACACAGCAAAAAATCAAAGACTGGTTTGACCGTCTGCATATCAGCCTGTATTGGATCGTGCTGCGTCAACCCGGTGGCTTAAGTATCTTCGATCCAAATTTCAAGCCGGTGGAAGATCAGCCTCTGCCACCAGAAATCGAGCTCAACGAGTTTTTCAAAACACTGAAAACACCGTTTAAAGCTTATGAAGCCGAAGACCCTAAATCTTTACAATTGGCGATGAATGACATCAATAATCGTGAGAAAAAACCGATTAAATATTTTGAGAAAATACCAGGTCATGATTATTCAAATGTCTGCTTTATTATCGCAGCACTGATGATTGCGTTATTACTGGGCGTGAAACACTTAGAGGTTAGAACATGGCACTAAATTTAAACACACTGGCAGCGGTTAAAATTTCACGTTTCTTTACGGTGAAAAAACTTACATGGCTATTTGCGCTGATTGCAATTATTGCCAGTGCTTCTGCGATATATAATTTTAACCGCATACAGCAGATAAAAGCCTTTAATGAGGCAATCGGCGAAGGCAAACCACCCAAATCAGATCTGCAAAGCTTTGAAGCAAAATTTGCTACGGCATTCTGGCTGGCAAAAAATGAACGCTACAAAGAGGCAACGCTGCTGTTCAACAAAGCGCTCAATGGTGCCACTCCAGAGCAGAAAGCTGCCATTCATTACAATCTTGGTAATATCTTCTTTCTACGCGGCCTCATCATCAATGGCACCAGCATGACTGTGCGTGATGAAGCTGAATACTTGTTACGTCAGGCAAAAACGGCTTATCTGCAATCATTAAGATTTGATAATTCAAACTGGGGTGCACGCCACAATCTGGATCGCCTGCTCACGATGCTGCCGGCCACACCGACACCAGGCGTAGGCGAAAGCGACACCCCGGGTTTGATCATGGGCAACATTCCGGTTGGATTGCCTTAAAGGATAGCAGTCATGCATAACTTATATAACTACTTTCGTCACCGCCGCGATGTGACACTACTTACTGTAGCACTGCTGCTGCTGATCATCGCATTGTTTAACCCAAAAATACCTATTAAACGCGATATTTACAGCTACATGCTGGTAGCCGATATTTCACAAAGTATGAATACGGTAGACAAAACCCTTAACGGCAAGCCAGTATCGCGCATGGTGTTTATGCAGGATATGATGCATAGAATGATAGGTGAACTGCCGTGCGGCACTAACGTCAGCATAAGCCTGTTTGCTGGTGTAAGCGTAGCTGCACTGTATACGCCAATTGAAGTCTGCGAGAACTTTGATGCGATTAATGACACCATTGATCATCTTGACTGGCGCACCGCATGGTCCGGTAACAGTCGTGTTCGTGCCAGCATGATCACATTGGCGAAAACCATACGCTCATTTCCAGAGCCAGCACAGGTCGTATTTTTTACCGACGGTGAAGAAGCGCCCAAGCTGCATGTATTTAATCGCGCAGACTTAACTGCATTCCAAGGTGGGGAAGATTGGCTGTTTGTGGGTATTGGTTCAGATGAAGGCACCCCTATTCCTAAATTTGATGAACGTAACCAACTGATTGGTTATTGGTCTGGCGACAGCTTTGCAATGCAGCCGGGTATTGCGCAGATTTCCGAATCAAACCTGGGTGTGCGTGATGATAACGTTGCCGGCGGCACCAGTGACCGCTATTTATCAAAGCTTGACGAAGAATACCTGAAAGATCTGGCAAAAGAAGTGAATGGCTTGTATGTGCGCGGCAATGATGTACATGATGTATTAAGTGCCATGAAAAAACAAAAGCCTGTACGTAAGGACAAAGCAGGCTTTGAGATTCGCTGGTTATTAGCTGGCGTTGCCGGCATCCTGTTTATTTTGGCCTACACACCAAAACACCCGGTACAGGAACTTAAAGCGCAATGGCGTAATTTAATGCTGCGCCGCAGGCAAAAGACTGCTTAACGTATAGTTTGACTTAGGCATTACATACTCAAGTGGAACTTGATATGTAATGCCAATAAAATAAAAAAGCCGAAAGCAATTATGCTTTCGGCTTTTTATATTTGGAGCGGGAAACGAGGTTCGAACTCGCGACCTCAACCTTGGCAAGGTTGCGCTCTACCAGCTGAGCTATTCCC
>Ga0207972_100452_pt1 | contig 10460 bp, 6 predicted proteins | sample LakWasMe75_LOW10_2_FD_183903 | JGI IMG/M metagenome (GOLD analysis project Ga0207972, IMG submission 183903) | Freshwater sediment methanotrophic microbial communities from Lake Washington under simulated oxygen tension - Sediment Metagenome... | ecosystem: Environmental > Aquatic > Freshwater >...
TGACCGTATTTGTGTATTTCTGTCATTGCATCTTCTGGACTTTGCAACCGATGTACTTATGATCATCATGACGGCTGCGATTCTGGTCTCCATTAATCCGGAGCTTGCCCTGGTCACTTTACTGCCACTGCCTTTTATTGCGTGGATGATTCATATCGTGCGCGATAAACTGCGCACTGGTTTTGAAAAGATAGACCGCGTATGGTCTGAAGTCAGTAATGTGCTGGCAGATACGATTCCGGGCATCCGCGTAGTGAAGGCATTTGCACAGGAGGCACGCGAGTCATCTCGCTTCCGCGAAGCCAATCAGCATAATCTGGCAGTGAATGACCGCATCAATAAAATTTGGTCATTGTTCTCTCCCAGCGTTACGCTACTTACAGAGATCGGTCTTTTGCTGGTCTGGGCATTCGGCATCTGGCAGATATCTAAAGATGAAATCAGCGTTGGTATACTGACCGCATTTCTGGCTTATATCAGTCGTTTCTATACAAGGCTTGACTCCATGAGCCGCATCGTCTCGGTGACGCAAAAGGCTGCCTCTGGTGCAAAACGTATTTTCGATATTCTTGACCATGTTTCCAGCGTGCCGGAACCCAGCAACCCAGTTCATCTGAGTAAAGTTTCCGGCAAAATAGAAATTCGATCTGCCGGTTTCCGTTACGGTAATCGTTCAGTAATCAAGGACTTAAACCTAACCATAGAGCCGGGCGAAATGATTGGCCTCGTTGGTCACAGCGGCTCAGGCAAAAGTACCCTGGTGAATCTGATGTGCCGTTTTTATGATGTTAGTGCAGGCGCTATCAGCCTCGATGGCGTCAACATCCGCTCTTTACCGATTTCAGAATACAGACGCAATATTGGCCTGGTATTGCAGGAGCCATTCCTGTTCTTCGGCAGCATTGCGGAAAACATCGCTTATGGCAAACCGGATGCCTCTCGTACAGAAATTATTGCCGCAGCCCGTGCTGCACATGCGCATGAGTTTATCCTGCGTCTGCCGCACGGCTATGACTCTCTGGTCGGTGAACGCGGCCACGGTCTTTCCGGCGGTGAGCGCCAGCGCATCTCGATTGCGCGTGCACTGCTCATAGACCCACGCATTCTGATTTTAGATGAAGCCACGGCTTCGGTTGACACAGAAACTGAAAAAGAAATCCAGAAAGCATTGGATAACCTGGTACATGGTCGCACCACCATTGCTATCGCGCACCGCCTGTCTACCCTGCATAAAGCTAATCGACTGGTGGTAATGGATCAAGGCCAGATTGTTGAAATTGGCAGCCATGACGAACTGATGGCGAGCGAAGGTGCTTATTACCGGCTATATCAGGCTCAGGCCCGCAATGTAGATACTGATCTGGATGATGTGACCAGTGATGAAAGAATCGCCAATAAAGAAGCAAGTGCATAACGATGACAACGATCAATTCCAAAATAGACTTTAAGCTGGCGCATAACGCCGCTGGCCAGTTGCAATTCACTGATAGTAACGGCACTGTATTTGATGGCATTAATCTCATACGTGCTTTTCCTATCTCCGCGCCTGGCGAGGGGCTATCCATCATCAGTCAGCAAGGCCAAGAACTTGCATGGATTCCGAGTTTAGTAGACATGCCTGCTCAAATTAAAGATATTATTGAAGCAGAACTTTTGCAGCGCGAGTTCATGCCGGTAATTCAGCGCATCAACCAGGTATCAAGCTTCGCCACACCCAGTATCTGGGATGTGTTGACAGACAAAGGCAGCACCCAGCTTACCCTCAAAGCAGAAGACCAGATATGGCGGCTTAAAAACAACAGACTGCTTATTACTGATAAAAACGGTGTTAATTTCATGATCAATAATATAGAGCAACTGGATAAGCACTCCAGAAAGTTACTGGATAGATTTCTATAGCTCTGCATGCTGTAAGATTACTGAATAAGCAGTAATCAATGATTGGCTATTTGTACGCTATATTAATCAGCACGATTAAGCGCTCAAATCTCGGTTTACACGCGGTTCTTTACATTTCTTTTGCCCAGCTAAGTTACTGCTATCTATATAAAAAACGATAGTAAGATTCTAAATATTGGCATATTCTTATAGTTGTGAACATTGGCCACTGTTCATATCTATAACTACTAAAAATGACCTCAAATTCTTTCAAGATCAGTTCGATTAAAACCAGGGTAACAGCCCTGACGCTTGCTATTTTCATCATTGGCTTATGGATACTTTCATATGACATCAGCCATAAACTGCAAAGCGATATCGCTAAACAGATCAGCGAGCAGCAACTTTCTACTACCACTTTATTAGCTAACCAGATTAATAACGACCTTTTGGAAAGACAAACCACACTTGAAAATCTTGCTGAAAAAATAGGTCAGATTGGCCTTGATAATCAAGCACAATTACAATCGTTTCTGGACGACCGCTTTATTATTAGACGAGACTACAACGTAGGCGCCTCCATCCTTGATTTTAAGGGTAACGTAATTGCATCCGTTCCCAGCAAGTTTAAACGCATCGGTCTCAATTACAGAGATCGAGCCTTTATCGCCACCGCTCTGGATCAGGGAAAACCTGCAATCAGTGAAATATTGGTTGGCAAGGTATTGCAGCACCTTGCATTCGGTATTGCAGTACCAATCCGAGATTCGCAGGGTAAGGTTATTGGCGCTCTGGCTGGTGGCATTGATCTGACAAAACCAAATTTTCTGGATAAAATCTCCGAGAACCGCTTCGGAAAAACTGGTTACTTTCTATTAGAAGACCAAAAAACCAGAATCATCATTACCAGCACTGACAAACGCCGGGTGTTAAAGCAGCAGTCACCTCCAGGCACAAACCGACTTATTGACCGCCATTTGCAAGGCTTTGAGGAAAGCGGGATATCCACCAACGCTTTCGGGGTTGAAGTCTTCTCGTCTGCCAAGCGAATTCCAATAGCAAACTGGGTAATGGTAGTAGCTATACCAACGGCAGAGGCCTTTGCACCAATCAAAGAAATGCAATCGCGCATCATGGCAATTACACTGCTATTGACAGTGATATTGGGCACTATCATTTGGTGGCTATTATGGCGTGAACTATCCCCAATATTTTCAACCATCAAAAAACTGGCTATATTATCCAAGCTGGAAACCCATAATGTACTGATCCCAGAAACTAACCATGGCGAAATAGATGACCTTATCAAGGCCTTCAATCTTTTGCTGTTAGCCTTGCAGCAACGCGAAAATGCTTTAGAAGAAAGCGAGTTTCGCTGGAAATTTGCGATTGAAGGTACCGGAGACGGGCTCTGGGATTGGGATATTCCTAACAATACCGTCTATTTCTCAAAAACCTGGAAAACAATGCTGGGCTATTCTGAGGGAGACATCAGCAACAACCTGAATGAGTGGGAAAGGCTGGTGCATCCCGATGACCTGCCTGGCACTATGGTTGCTGTAAAAGAACATCTGGATGGAAAAACGCCAGCCTACATCAATGAGCACCGCTTGCTTTGCAAAAACGGTAGCTATAAATGGATATTAGACCGAGGTCTTGTTGTAAGCCGAGACGGGCAAGGCAGGCCACTACGCGCAATCGGCACACACACTGATATCACCGAACGCAAGCAGATGGAAGAGACCATACGTCAGCAGGCACTGTATGACCCACTGACAAAACTGCCTAACCGCCGCCTGCTGGTCGACCGCTTAGAACTGGCCATGTCTGCCAGTAAACGTAACGGCCATCACGGCGCAGTACTATTTCTCGATCTGGACAACTTTAAACCGCTTAATGATACGCACGGCCATGAAGCTGGTGATCTGCTACTGATTGAAGCAGCCCGTAGAATAAGGCAATGCATACGAGAAACAGACACTGTGGCTCGTATAGGCGGTGATGAGTTTGTGGTTGTGCTTGCCCAACTGGATATTGATAACAATATATCAAAGCAACAGGCTGAAATGTTGGCTGAAAAGGTTCGTACCGAGTTAGCTAAAATCTACAGGATTGAACTGAAAAATGAAGATGGTACAGCGCACTTGATTGAACATCACTGTACCGCAAGCATAGGCATCACACTGTTTATTGATGAAAGATTTTTCATCAACGATATTTTAAAAAATGCCGATGATGCCATGTACCAAGCTAAAAACGCTGGCCGTAACCGCGTCTGCTTTTATGACTCACACAAGAAAACTTAACGCATTAATACTAGCTAAGAATTAAACGGAAAAGCGGTTTTGTAATTCATCCAAGTTCAGTTCATTCAAAATTGCATCTAATCTATTTTGCGCATTTTTACGTGGCTGGCCGGTATATTTTGCAATAATCAATTCGTTTTTCATGGAGTGCTCCCACCCTACCAGTTCGGTCACAGTTAAACTATAACCGGCTGCTTCCAGCTGCAGGCAGCGCAACACATTGGTAATCTGGCTGCCGAATTCACGCGTATGGATAGGATGACGCCAGATTTCACTCAACGGTGTTTTGCCAAAACTCTCGTTTTTATGTTTCCTTAACACTTCAGCCACTTCAGCCTGACAGCATGGCACCAGCACCATATACTTGGCATGCTTTTTCAGGCCAAACTGAATGGCATCATCTGTCGCCGTATTGCAAGCGTGTAATGCCGTTACAATATCTACACGCTCTGGAATAGCCGGCGAAGAAGTAGACTCTTCTACCGTCAGATGTTCAAAACGCATGCGGTCAAAGCCAAGCTGTGCAGCCAATGCCCTCGACCGATCCACCAGTTCAGCACGTGTTTCAATGCCAATCACCAGACCTGCGTCCAATTGCTTTAACAGCAAGTCATACAGAATAAAACCGAGATATGACTTCCCTGCCCCATGATCAACTAATACAGGATCTGTATTGCCCGCCAATACATCATTAAACAAAGGCTCAATAAAATTCACCAGATGATAGACCTGCTTCAGCTTACGGCGGCTGTCCTGATTAAGCTTGCCATCACGCGTAAGAATATGCAGCGCTTTGAGCAGTTCTATGGATTGGTTAGGTTTTATTTCTGGGATAAGTGTCATAGCCGTATTTTAAAGCAAAAAAACGATTAGCCGCAGATGAACCCAGATACACACAGATAAAAAATCAATATTACTGCTTGCAATGGTAAAATATCTGCTCAAGAATTTTGCGAACCTCAGTTCCGGGTTTAGCTTTATCAGCGTTCATCGGCGTTTATCTGCGGTTAAATTAAGGTTTTAAATTATGAGTATTCAATGGTATCCGGGTCATATGACCCAAGCACGCAAGAAGGCCGAAGAAACCATGGAGTTTACCGACATGGTAATTGAGGTGCTGGATGCGCGCGTACCTGCTGCCAGCCACAACCCGATGATTGACGAGATGCGCCTGTTCCGCCAGCGTCCACAGCTCAAAATTTTAAATAAAGCTGATCTGGCCGATCCGGACGTTACACAGGCATGGCTTAATTATTTTAATGCACAGCCAAATACCAAAGCCGTTGCACTTTCATGCAAGAAACCCGGCGATGTCAAAAAAATTCCGGCAATCTGCCGCAAAATTGCACCACACCGTGGCTCACACTTAAAACCGTTGCGTATGCTGATTATGGGCATTCCGAACGTTGGCAAATCTACGCTGATGAACGCCCTGCTCAACCGCCGTGTAGCAAAAGTGGGCGATGAACCTGCCGTCACCAAAAGCCAGCAGCGTTTTGATATTGACGACACCATGAGCATCACCGACACACCGGGCATGATGTGGCCTAGAATTGCTTATGAATCAGACGGCTACATGCTGGCAGCTAGCCATGCCATTGGTCGCAATGCAGTCATCGATGAAGACGTAGCAACGTTTTTAGCCAACAATCTGCTCAGAACCTATCCAGCGCTGCTTAATGTTCGCTACAAGCTGGATGCTATGAAGCTCGATGTCACCAAGATGGATGGCGTGGATTTGCTGGAAGCAATAGCCAAACGCCGCTCTTACAAACGCCATGATGGGCTGTGGGACATGGAAAAAACGGCTGTCGCTTTTCTCACCGATTATCGCAGTGGCGCTATTGGCCGCGTGAGCCTTGAATCGCCAAGCTCCAGAGTTGAAATGATCGCACATACAAAACCAGAGCAACCTGAACAAGCAGATAAGCCAGATAGCAGCACAGAAAGCAGCACAAATAGTGCTTCAGATAACGACAGCACAACAGAAACACCACAGTAAGACCCCGCAATGCTCAACTCAATGAATGCGCCTCAGCGCGAGGCAGTGAAATATCTTGATGGACCGCTATTGGTACTTGCGGGTGCCGGCAGCGGAAAAACCCGCGTGATTACCCAGAAAATCAGTTACCTGATTAAAGAAGCTGATTACAGCCCAAAGGAAATCGCCGCAATCACGTTTACCAATAAAGCTGCGCTGGAAATGCAGGAGCGTGTAGGTAAACTAATGCAGGGTACAAACATCAAGGGCTTAACTATCGCAACGTTCCACTCGCTAGGCTTGCAGATGCTGCGCGCCGAGGCGGCACTGCTCGGCTATAAGCCGCAGTTTTCAATACTGGATTCATCCGACAGCTTCAAGATTCTGGCTGACGTGCTGGCGACGACCGATAAGCAACTATTGCGCAAGACACAGTGGCAGATCTCCAGCTGGAAGAATGCTTTCATCAACCCGGATCAGGCAAAAGCGCAGGCAGATGAAGACCTTACCGTAGCTGCAGCCAAGGTGTATCAGATCTACCAGCAAACACTTAAGGCTTACCAGGCGGTAGATTTTGATGACTTGATCAAACTGCCGGTTGAATTATTTGAGAAGCATGAAGAAGCGCTGAATAAATGGCAGCGCAAACTGCAATACCTGCTGATTGACGAATACCAGGATACCAATGCCTGCCAGTACAAGCTGGTAAAGATGCTGACTGGTGTGCGCGGCCAATTTACCGCTGTGGGAGATGATGACCAGGCTATCTACGGCTGGCGTGGTGCCGATGTTGAAAACCTGCGCCAGCTCACTACCGACTTCAGCAAGCTGAAAGTAATTAAGCTCGAACAGAATTACCGTTCTACCGTGCGTATTCTGCGTGCCGCCAATCAGGTGATCAGCAATAACCCGAAGCTGTTTGAGAAAAAACTGTGGAGTGAGCATGGCACTGGCGACATGATTCAGATTACCGCAGCCATGAGCGAAGAGCATGAGGCGGAAAGCGTGGTGATGAAGCTGCAGGCGCACAAGTTTGAAAACCGCACCTACTATAAAGATTATGCCATCCTCTACCGCGGTAACCATCAGGCGCGTATTCTTGAACAGCATTTACGCAACCAGAAAATCCCCTACACGGTGTCGGGCGGACAATCATTTTTTGATAAAGCAGAAATCAAGGATCTGATCAGCTACCTGAGATTAATTGCAAATGAAGACGATGACCCTGCATTTATCCGCGCTGCGACCACGCCTAAAAAAGGTATCGGCAATACTACGCTGGAAAGGCTGGGCGAATATGCCAGCGCACATAAAATATCGTTATTTGCTGCGGCATTTGAAGGTGGCTTTCAAAGCGAAATAGGCAACAAACAGCTGGAAGATTTACTTAATTTTTGCCAATATATCAACAAGCTGCAAGACAGAGCCGTGCGCGACCCGGCTGGCGATGTACTGAATGATTTACTGGCAGCGATTCAATATGAAGCATTTCTGTACGACAGTGAAGAACAACGTGCAGCCGAAGTTAAATGGGCGAACGTATTGGACTTCATCGGCTGGCTGACTAAAAAAGGTGAGCCCAGTACTGAATATGGCAATGAAACAGATGGTAAAAACCTGCTGGAACTGACACAGATGGTGACGCTGATGAGCATGCTTGAAGGCCGCGAAAATGGTGAGCCGGATGCAGTAAAATTATCAACGCTACATGCGTCCAAAGGCTTGGAGTTTGGCCATGTGTTTCTCATCGGCTGCGAAGAAGGCATATTGCCACATCGCGAAAGCGTTGATAATGGCAAGATTGAAGAAGAACGTCGCCTGATGTACGTAGGCATCACGCGTGCGCAAAAATCGCTGAATATTTCATGGTGCAAAAAGCGTAAACGTGCCGGTGAAATGGAGATGTGCGAACCTAGCCGTTTCATTGCAGAAATCCCAAAAGATGACGTACGCCACTTTGGCAACCCATTCAATAAAGACCCGGAAGCCAGTAAAGATTTCGGTAAATCCAAAATGGCTAACATCAGAGCCATGCTGGGTAAGAATTAGTGGTTTTTGAAACACTCAAAGACCCTTATAAAAGCCAAAAATTGAATCAATTTTCCACAGAAATATCAAAAAGTCGTCATTCCGGCGGAGGCCGGAATCCAGGCAATGTGATATTTAGAGTAATAATTTTAGAAAGATCAATGTAGAAATTCATACACAACTTATTTTTTAAAAATTAATATTTATCCTTGCTTTACCATTTTATTTGACCATGTAACCTGTCTGGATTCCGGCCTCCGCCGGAATGACGGAATTACAAGATATTTGAAAGTTACACATGCCGTACATCACCTTAGATAACGCTTCACTTGCCTACGGCCATCACGCTCTGCTTGACCATGCCTCATTTCAGCTGGACGCCGGCGAACGCGTCGGACTGATCGGCCGCAACGGTGCCGGAAAATCCAGCCTGCTGAAAGTGATTGCTGGCACCTCAAAACTGGATGACGGTACAGTGTGGCGCGACCCTGGCGCACGCGTTGTCTATGTTCCGCAAGAGCCGGAGCTGGATGCCACGCATACTGTGTTTGAAGCGGTGTCTGAAGGTTTGGGCAACTTACAGCAAACCATTATAGATTATCATCAGGTGACGCACGACATGGGCATGCCAGATGCAGATATCGATGCGCTCATGACGCGTATGCAAGCCTTGCAGCATGACCTTGATGCACATAATGGCTGGGCTGCACAATCGCGCGTTGAGGCTGTATTAAGCCGCTTGAATCTTGATGCAGACGCATTGATCAGCACCCTGTCTGGCGGCTGGCGTAAGCGCGTAGCATTAGGCCGTGCATTGGTTGCAGAGCCAGAGGTATTGCTGCTGGATGAACCGACCAACCATCTGGATCTGAGCGCAATTGAATGGCTGGAAGATTTATTACTAGGTTTTAACGGCAGTGTATTGTTCATTACCCATGATCGACGCTTTCTGGACAGGTTGGCGACGCGCATCACCGAACTGGATCGCGGCAAACTGACAGACTTTACCGGCAACTTCACCCAATATCAGGCTAAAAAAGAAGAACTATTAGCAGTTGAAGAAACGCATGCTGCTAAATTTGATAAGTTCCTGGCACAAGAAGAAGTATGGATTCGCCAAGGCATCAAAGCGCGCCGCACACGTAATGAAGGCCGTGTACGCCGACTGGAATCGCTGCGTCTGGAACGTGCCGCACGCCGCGAACGCCAAGGCAATGTAAAACTCAATGTGGATGCCGGTGAACGCAGCGGTAAACTCATCGCCGAGCTGGAAAACGTCAGCAAAGGTTATGGCGACAAAGTGCTGATTAAAGATTTCAGCACCCGTATTTTACGTGGCGATAAAATTGGCTTGCTTGGCCCGAACGGCATCGGTAAAACCACCCTGCTCAAGCTTGTACTGGGCGAGATTGAGGCAGACAGCGGCCATATTGAACGCGGCAGTAAACAGAGTGTTGCTTACTTTGACCAGATGCGCGAACAACTAAATGAAGAAGCAACGCTGGCTGACACGATCAGTCCGGGTTCTGACTTTGTAGAAATCGGCAACGAACGTAAACATGTCATCAGCTATCTGGAAGACTTTTTGTTCCCGCCACAGCGCTCACGCTCACCGGTCAAATCGCTCTCCGGTGGCGAACGCAACCGCCTGCTATTAGCGCGCCTGTTCGCAAGGCCTGCCAATATTCTGGTACTGGATGAACCCACCAACGACCTGGATATTGACACACTTGAACTGCTGGAAAACCTGCTGCAAGACTTTAACGGCACGTTATTTTTAGTCAGCCATGACCGTGCTTTTCTCGAAAACACTGTGACGCAAGTCATTGCGTTTGAAGGCAATGGCAAACTGACTGAATTTGGCGGCGGTTATGATGACTGGCAACGCTACACGCAAAAACGCATAGAAGATGAAAAAGCAAGCAGCATTGCACAGCAAACCAAAGCCAAACAATCTGCTGCTTCAGCCACTACAAGCCAGCCTGCATCAAAACCAGCGGCATCCAAGCTGAGTTTTAAAGAACAAAAAGAACTGGAAGAGCTGCCGATGGCTATTGATAAACTTGAAACAGAACAGGCCAGTATTAATGCAGACCTTGCAAAATCTGAAAACTATTCAAATGCAGAGTTAATAAAAAAATTGCAGACACGCTTGGATGAAATTACTGCAGAAATAGAAAATAAAATTACAAGATGGGATGCGCTGGAAAAGAAAATCTAACTAACAGGATTTAAATGGCTTAATGCCAATTAAATCCTGTTCGCAG
>Ga0207972_100457_pt1 | contig 10384 bp, 7 predicted proteins | sample LakWasMe75_LOW10_2_FD_183903 | JGI IMG/M metagenome (GOLD analysis project Ga0207972, IMG submission 183903) | Freshwater sediment methanotrophic microbial communities from Lake Washington under simulated oxygen tension - Sediment Metagenome... | ecosystem: Environmental > Aquatic > Freshwater >...
TATTTAAATATACCGGGATGTCAGGTATAGCACCTGATGATTTGAGTAGATGAATGTAATAAAGCAGCTCTTGCGCTCTGCCCACTGCAAATACCGGTATAAGTACAACGCCTTTGCGTTTTACTGTTTGGTTGATAATTGCGGCTAGCTTAATTTGCGGATCACTGGGATCGTGCAATCGATTGCCATAAGTAGATTCAAGCACTAGGTAATCAGCTTGCTTTATGCGCACAGGAGCTTTCATCAAAATGTCATGGGGCCTACCAATGTCCCCTGAAAATAGAACAGACGTTTTCTGGTCATGAATGCGCACAAAAGCTGACCCCAGAATATGTCCGTTGGGCGAAAATCTTACGGTCAGACCATCCCCCAAATCGACGTCCTGTTCGAAATCAACGGGGGTAAGTAGTTCAAGTGCGGCCTGGGCATCTTCTTTCGTATAGAGCGGCAACGCTGGATGATGCTTGGAAAATCCGCGCTTATTAGCATATGCAGCTTCTTCTTCTTGCAGATGTGCGGAATCAGGTAACAATATTTGGCATAAATCACGCGTTGCCTCGCTACAATAAACCTTGCCAGAAAATCCGTTTTTAACAAATAATGGCAGATACCCTGTGTGATCAATATGGGCATGCGTTAACACCACCGCATCCACATCTCTTGGGTTGATTGGTAACTTGGCCCAATTTTTAAGGCGTAGCTGCTTAAGCCCCTGAAACAACCCGCAATCAATCAAAATACGTTTTGAACCGCTGTTAAGCAAATATTTAGAGCCCGTCACAGTTCCCGTTGCACCTAGAAATGTTAATTCCATTTTAGATTCTCCTTAATTTGTGGTTTCGTCACTATTCCAATTGGGTTGTAGTGGCGGCAGAATTGGATAACATCGTCGCAGTGCAAATTCGTACCAATAGCTTCATAGTTTTATCCGGTTCAAATTTAGTGCATATGCTCATGCTGGGAATGCTCTTGAGCCTTGCCTTCGGGCATTGCGTTCGTATACGTATTTTCCTCGCCGGGCGACATAGAGCCATGTTCTTGGCCTTGTGCATGCCCAGTTTCCGCGACAGGCAACGACATCACTCCCAGCCCATGCCGGTAAACCAGCTCCCCGCCATGCCAGGCGGTAACGGCGATTAAGCCCCACGCGCCTATCACCGCACCTGCAAACCACCACGCAGGAATCGCATCCACCTTGCTACGCCAGACATCCCAGCCTGCCAAAACTGCCAGTACAGCCAGCGTGCCCAACGCCCAAGCACGATGTGCCAACATGGCAACATGGCCAGCTTCGTCGTGGTTAACACTGTTGAACGCCTGCCAGCCGAAAAAGGCGGTAGGCAGCGCCGCAAGCGCGCCCAGCCACAGCGTGGTATGGGCGAGGACGGCGCAGTGCCGGGCGCAGGCGGGGTTGCCCCGTGTCGCCAGCGCCGCTACGTGGAAGAACGCAGACACGCTGACCAGCGCGATAGGGAAATGCACCAGCAAGGGGTGTAAGTTAGGAATAATTTCAGGCATTGGTTATCTCCGTTTTCTCAAAAAAATTTTAAAAAAAATATCTATCTATGCATGTCATCTTGCGCTTTGCACACCAATTACTTTTTACCGCCCTTTGGTTGACGCATGAAGGGATCGTCGAACATGCGCGCATGCTTACCAAACAGTTCCATAACCCGATAGTGAAACTCTCTAATCGCTACCGCCGTATGGCCTCGATCACTTTCAGTGGACAACTTATGCATCAAGCCCTGCATCTCTCGCAATAATTTGTCATGCTCTTGCTGATGAAAACGAAAACACTCATTGGTATCTTGGTTGCTAAAAATTTTGGACATAATTTTTTCTTCGTTTTTAAAGTGCTCAATGACTAAATCGATAAAAACATATTCAAATGAGATCAGTCGTCCTTGGCACGAAGCTATTTTCTCTCTGCCACACCCCAAGCATCCTTTCAGGCTATCAAACTCGCAACAAGTCTCACACAACTCCCGCAAAAACTGATCCAGACGAGCATGCTCATCCTCAATCTGTTGACGCTCAACTGCTGTAAGCTCCCTAACATCATTATCCAAATGTTGCACAGCTATCCCACTTTCTTAAATATTCCACCATCAGAAGCGGTTTCTAACCCTACTGCGCTTGACACATCTTTTAATTAACATCCCAAGCATTCATATCAATGGGAGTGACCGGAGCTACTACCACCGGATGAACGCCCAGAATAAGAATCATCAGTCGAGGCACAACCCGCTAATGCAGAAACAACCAGCAATACAGCCACAAGAATTTTCACGTACATTTTTCATCTCCTTAAGTAAAGTGAAGCAACTACTAATAAAATTTATTTCAATTCAGAATCAATCTTTTAAACTGTTATACAACTCATTCATCATCTTGTAGTGGCCTCCGACTCGATCAAGAGAGAATTGATACATCAGCGTATTTTCCGAAAACTTTGCCCGTTCTACGTCCATATCTACAGTATTACCGTCAATGCTGGCCTGTTGTGGTACTACATATTTCAGAGGAGCTACTGGAACAAGGGTTGATGCACGGCCTTGAAGATGATTTGAATTGGTGCTGGACATATTGAGTGCGGAACCTACGGAAGGTGCTTGCCGTAATTCTTTCTGGATATCAATGTCAACCGCTTTGTAATTGGGTGTATCGGCATTAGCGATATTAGCAGCGATGAGCTCTTGGCGACGCGCACGCAAAGCCAGAGCTCGCTCCTGAAAACCGTGTTCGATCATGCCGCGTTGACCAGACAGAGGAATATGTTTCGGATGTCCAGGACCAGTCCCGCCTCCCGCTCCGGCGGCGCTCATAGGCGGTTGTTCGGCCCGCGCATTACCTGCCACTAACCCTGCAACAACCAGCAGCACAGTTAACAGAATTTTCACGTGCATTTTTTATCTCCAAATAAATACAAACTAATGAACTCACAGCAGGATACCGTGGCTAAACGATATATCGATCCCATCCCGCATAAGAATCCTTGATCCGCCCGCGCGGGATCGCCAAGGCAATCAGCAGCACGCCGCAGATCACGCCGTTCCAGGCCGCCAACGGCGAGGCGATACCGTCGAGCAGCCACGGCGCCGCGATCAACCATACGCCGAACGGGATGTTGATGAAGCGAATGGCGCGCCCGACCTCGGCCCAGGCCATGATCGAAAACGTCACCACCAGCGCGCCGATCAGGTGATCGCTGTCGGCCATGGCGCCCGAGGTGTCGAAGCTGAGCCGCGTGAACGTGAGCCAGACGCCGATCGCGATACTGAGCAACAGCGTCCAGGGATAGGTCACGCCGCGCGTGGCCTGGGCCCACTGCTCGCCAGGGCCGGCAGCCAGCCCCTTGGCGGTGTCGTCACTGCCGCCGTCCATCGCATCGCCGGTCCAGAAGGTGCGCCAGAATGGCTTGCCTTGCTTGCGTGACCAAATCAGGAACTGGCCCATGGCGACGAACTCGTTGAGCGAATACGGGATCATCAGCGCCATCGCCAGCGCGGCGACCAGACACAACGTGCACCAGGTGCCAATCACGATCGGCTGGATGACGATGAAATAGATGCTGACGACACCCAGCGGCACGATCAAGATGCCCAGCCCCAGCACCATCCACGGCATGGTGCGCCAGCGGTTCTTGCCGGCCATCCAGGTCATCGCCAGTTCAAGCGTGTAGACGATTGCGCCCAGTGCGCCATCGGCAATCGGCCAGGCCTTGGACACATCCGAAGTAATGATCGTCTCCGTGCCGTTCATCGCGCCCTTCATGTCGCCCCTGCCGGCGAAGAACGGTTCCCAAACCGTATCGATATGGCCGAGCTGATAGGCCCCGAGAATGCGTGCGATGAAAAATCCGATCAGCGCGAGCACCCCGATCGGCATCCGCTGCAGCCAGCTCGACGGCGTGTAGGCCCAGCCCGGCGGCACGTCCGGCTTGCCCATCATGCCGGCCATGCTCATGCCGGGCATCATGGGAATCAGCACCGACAGCGCGATCACCAGCGCGCCGACCAGGGTGCCGTTGGCATAGGCCTCCGGCAGCGGCGTCCAGAACACCAGCGGCGCGAACAGCAACCACAGGCCGACGAAGGCGTTGGCCCACTGCGCCCAGGGATTGCGGCGCCACGCGTCCGCGGACAGCATACTGAAGACGATCACCAGGATGCCGCTGATGACATCGCTCCAGGTCATCAGCAGGTTGCGCAGTTCGAACGACGGCAGCCCGCGCTCGGTCATGACGCGCAACTGGTTGGCGTCGGGAACGAAGTCGCTCAGGTAGCCGAGCGTGAACGGGCTAGTCAGCAGCCAGAGCCCGAGCATCAGGTTGAGATAATGCGGCCAGAGCATATTGCGATGGCTTTCGACCATCATGTCGCCGCCGTGCCCGGCAAGCTCATCAACCTTGGTGCCACGCGGCATCAGCACCATGCCGCATTTGGGGCAACTGCCCGGTTCACTGCGCACGATTTCAGGGTGCATTGGGCAGGTGTATTCGACTGGCTGCGGCGACGGCGGTGCGACGGGTTCCAGGGTCGTGTCGCACCTCGGACAGTTCCCCGGCAAAGACTGGCAGACTTCCGTGTGCATTGGGCATGCATGCATCAGGCAGCCATGCGCGGGGGTCGGTTCGATGTCCATCGTGATAAAAATATCGGTATCTTCGCCGTGCGCATGCTCGGACGCCTCTGACAAAGTATGCTCTGCCTCCTTCATCAGGGACAAGGGCAGCTCCAGGCCGTGCTGGCGGTACCAGCCGAGCGGGTCGGCCTTCAATGCCGCCACCATCTTGGGCAGGGTCTGGCGCAGCGTGCGACTTGGTGCCCAGTCGAGCAGGGTACGGGCGCGCTTGATGTCCAGGGCATAATGGTCGTTGGCCCGGGCAATCATCCACGGCTTGATGAATGGGTCCTGACCGGGCATGTGATCCTGAACCCACGCACCCACCTTGGCAATGAGCCCGGGAACATTGTGCGTCTCCCCTGACTTGCCGTGGATTAACCGCATGAATGTATGCTGCAGCTCATCGTAGCTCAACGTCTCCGGTTCACCTACAAGTATCACGGACTCAGTCGGCAGTTGGGCACGGCACTCGATAGTACGCTCGATGACGTCGACTACGTCGTTCAGGTGGATGAAACTCTGGCCGTGCGAGGTCTCGCCGGAATACAGGTGGCCGGCGAGTTGCCCCTCATAGATGCGTTGGATCTGGTGCGCCAGCGGCGGTGAGTGACAAACATCGTCGTAGACACCGGCAAGGCGCAGGATCACGGCAGGAATCGCGCCGCGCTCCGCCTTGATGAGCGCCTCGGTGCGGACCTTCGACTCAGGGTAGGCCCAGGTTGGCTCGATCGGCGAGTCTTCGGTGATGAACACGCCCGGCTCGCCGGGCGCATGCACGAGCATTGTGCTGGAGAAGATGAATTGCTCGACCTCGAAACCCTTGCGCAGCCCGTGTCCCGTACCCTCGCGCAGCCCACGCAGCAGATTTGCCGTGCCCTCGATCGTGATCTCGTCGTATTTCTGGCTCGGTTTGCCGAGGAAATCGTAATAGGCAGCCAAATGGATCACTGCGGCGATGTGGGTCCCGTGGTGTTCACGCAGGACGCGCAGTCCTTCACGCACGCTGTCATAGGAAGCGATATCGACCGATATACGCACGCAATCAGGCGGCGCAGGGGTGGGCGAGTTGCGGTCGAAGCCCACGACATCGCTAAAGCGTCCAGTCAGCCGCTGCATCACCGCGTTGCCGATTCGTCCGTTGCAACCGGTAATCAGAATTATATTTCTTTTTGGTTTCATGGATGTACTCCTCTAATCAGTAAGTGGCATGGCACGCCTCATTACACCCGACCTGTCACTTAAGCTGAGCCAGCATATATTCCACCGCAGCCTTGATGTCGGCCTCTGACAATGTTGTATTACCCCCCTTTGCCGGCATCACACCCTGCCCCTTTAACACTGAGGCCACCAATCCATCAGCACCTTGTTTGAGGCGAGGTTCCCACGCGTCCTTGTCGCCGAGTTTCGGTGACAAGGACGCGTGGCAGACAGCGCACGACTTGTTGTAGACCGCCTTACCGTCAGCAGCCAAGGTTTAACTTGTCATCAAAAGTGCCATCGAAGCGGCAATTCCCAGTAGTGCAAGTTTCATAGCATTCCCTTTCTCATTAAACGATTACAACGCGATTCTCACTTACGACTGACTTATCCCGTACCCAGCGCAATCCAGCTTTATTAGATTGTGCTATTCCTTACGTTTCCCGCTGGACATCTGCGGGAATCAACTTCACGTTTTTAAACCACATCTCCCAGAGCGATATCAGTATCTGCAAGGCTAATGCCAAGCCCATGAAACCGCCACCTATCAACACCACATAGGCAAATACAGGCTGGTACTTGGTTATCCACCATGCTCCGATATCCGCCCAGATCGTGACATACGGCAGAATGATGATCACAAGCCGCAACTTTTCAGAAACTCCGCTCAGGGCAAAGATCGCCCCGGTCAACAAAAAGATGATACCGATGCCGAAGAGATGCACGTGAGACACACGCGCCAACTGACTTAAACTAGCCCCCGTATCGATTTGTGTCACTTTTCGCACTTCTTCGAAGCTGGTGAGTGGCGGCACCGGCAGCCCTGACTTTGCGCTATGACAGGCCATGCAATTTTTCTCGAAATTCGGCTTCACCTTCTCATAGCCATTGGCAGTCGCGCCACCTCGAATCCACTGGATGATTTCCTGCTTATCGCCGGGATCAAGCCTGTCTGACATAGAGCCGCGCAGCGCCGCCTCCAGCCGCGTTTTGCCTTGCTGGCCGCCATACTTCATGCTAATCCCCTCGGAAGCGTTCATACCCATTTTCTGGTGGGGATCGAAGTCCACGAGGAACAGGTAGAGCAGTGCCATGATGTACCCTATCCCGATCGTAAGCAGAAAACATGTGAACAAAGCCCTCTTGGGTGTTGTAAGCGTACGCAACGTGCTGCTGCTCATGGATTTCGCAAATTGCTTCATAGTGTTATTCCTTTACAAAACTAGAACATCAGCCAACTCAACAGGTAGAGGCTATTGTTATCGCTTGCATTGCGACCAAAGCCGTCATAATTGTTGCTGGCGCCGTTGAATTGCGTGTAAGCCGTGTAGCGGAGCGCAAGCTTGATGTCTTGTCGCGGCAGGAAATTCAGTTCCGCAACCCAGCCCTTGTTGTTGGGACTGCCGTTTGCGCTGCCCATGACCGGCATGGCCATCATTTCGCCATCGTTATAACGAAGGGTATCCGTGTCGCCTCGGGTCTGGAAGTATTGGAGCCCGCCGCCCCATTGCCGCTTGTAGTTGTAACGCACGTCCGCCCTGAATGTCCTGAGCACGGTTGAAGCATTGGACGCTGCGCCCATGGGGAAGCTGGCGTTCAGCTCCTGCTTTTCATGTATCCAGTTAGCATGGGTGGAAAATGTATGATCTCCATCGATGAATTGGTACTGGCCGTCCAAGCCAATATCCTTGAAGCGATTGGTGCCGAGACTGAAATCCTGGTTGTCCGCGTAAATCTTGCCGATCATGCCGTAGGTACCAACCGCGAAACTGTGGGCACCTGATTCGCGTTGCAGGGCGAACCGCCAGTAAGGAGCGGAACCTTTGACGATGTTGTCGGTTGGTACGCCGAGACCCAGCAGACGAAATGCCCCGGTATTCGCCGTCCGGTAGAGCGCCACCTCGCCATACAAGAGGTTATCCCACAAACCTTACACCCCCACACCTCCCACCTGGCTTGCCAGTGTCATGTCAAGCATTGTACTTGCTGCCGGCATCACCGCCGCCGAACCGACATTGGGAAAGCCCCATACCGGCGTACTGTTATAAATGTCCGATACAGTTGGGTTATTGTTCAGCGTAATGCCGTAGACCAGTTCCTTGCCGAGTGTCGCCGTGCCAGCGTAGCGGATATCAGCCATCTCCATCCCCCAACGACGTTCGATGCCGTCGTAGTTGTACTGCACCAGTGCGCCCGACTTGTCCGTGATTTTTCCGGCATAATAAAGACCTGCTGTCTGCACGATAATGTTGTCGTCGCGCGGGAAGTCAGCCGAAGTTGCTCCTGCTGTCCCCGTGTTCCTAGTTGACGTCTGGGAGATTTGCAGCAGGGCCGAGACCGGAATCTTGTCGAAGAATGGGGCGTTATCAGGCTTCGGCGCACTCATACTGAAGCCGCGCAACTTGAACTGACGACCAAACGGCGTCAGTTCCGGGAACACCGTGTGGCATGCTGCGCACTGCATGCCGCCCATCTGCCTCGCAAAACTCGGCACAGCATTGGCTGATGTTGCCGTAAGCATCGTTAGCAATGCGAGAATAACCCCGCCTAACCAATTTATAACAATTTCTCTGCTTAACATGATTAACTCCCATTTGATTACAAGTAGATTAGATTTATGCCTATTTAATTTTCACGGTCACCCAATAGCCTATAATTTTTATCCTAAAGCCTGCGTACAACACACAGGTCAAGCATTACATGCCTTCTATCGCTTCAATAAGATTGTAAAACGCATGCACGTCCGGCACCTCATTTTTCCTTCTGCCTTCGAAAGCTCCATTCCTTCACCAGCGCATAAATAGCCGGGATCACGATCAAGGTCAGCAGGGTGGAGGACACCATGCCACCCACCATGGGCGCGGCGATGCGCCGCATCACTTCTGAACCTGTGCCGCTACCCCACATGATGGGCAACAGGCCCGCCATGATAGCCACCACGGTCATCATTTTTGGGCGCACGCGCTCTACTGCACCTTCCATCACCGCTGCATAAAGATCGGCTACGGCGAACGGCTTACCCTCAGCATCTCGTTGCGCCTTGAGTGACTGATAGGCGTGATCAAGATAGATCAGCATGATGACGCCGGTTTCCGCCGCCACCCCGGCCAGCGCGATGAAGCCGACCGCTACCGCTACGCTCATGTTGTAGCCCAGCCAGTACATCAGCCAGACGCCGCCTACCAGCGAGAATGGTACCGATAGCATGACGATCAGTGTTTCGGTCAACCGGCGGAAATTGAGGTAGAGCAGCACGAAGATGATCAGCAGCGTCAGCGGAATCACTATTTTCATCTTAGCTTGGGCGCGCTGCATGTATTCAAACTGGCCGCTCCAGGTGGCGTAGTATCCGGGCTGAAATTTGACCTGCTCACGCACGGCTTTCTGCGCATCAGCCACGTAACCGCCGATGTCACGCCCTCTAATATCGACGAAAATATAAGCCGATAACAACGCATTCTCGGTACGGATGCTTGGCGGGCCTTTATCAAGAGAAATGTGCGCCAGTTGACCAAGCGGAATGAGCGCACCGTCCATAGTCGGTACCAGTACCTGACGGGCGATTGTGTCAGGATCGGAACGTAGTTCGCGCGGATAGCGCGTAATGACACCAAAGCGTTCTCGTCCCTCTACTGTGGTAGTAATCATTTCGCCACCAAGAGCACTGCCGATGACTTCCTGCAGATCGCCGATCGCCAGCCCATATCTGGCTAATGCTTGCCGGTCAGGTTCGATATTCAGGTAATAGCCACCCGTGATACGCTCGGCATAAGCACTGGTAGTGCCTGGCACGGTCTTGACCACCGCTTCAATATCTTTGGCGAGTTTTTCCATTTCACCTAAATCTTTGCCGAATACCTTGATACCGATTGGTGTGCGGATGCCTGTGGAAAGCATATCAGTGCGCGCCTTGATCGGCATGGTCCAGGCGTTGCTCACACCAGGCAATTGCACCGCTTTGTCCAGCTCAGCGACCAGCTTGTCGATGGTCATGCCAGGGCGCCATAGGCTTTCTGGCTTGAGGTTAATCACCGTCTCGAACATTTCAATGGGCGCCGGGTCGGTGGCGGTATTGGCGCGACCGGCCTTGCCAAATACCGAGGCTACTTCAGGGAAGCTTTTGATAATCTTGTCCTGCGTCTGCATAATCTCCGCCGCCTTGGTGACGGATAGCCCCGGCAAGGTAGCCGGCATATAGAGCAGCGTACCCTCGTTCAAAGTCGGCATGAACTCGCTGCCAATCTTGCTTAGCGGGTAGATAGTTACTCCCAGCACCAATAGCGCGACCAGGATGGTCATTTTCTTCCATTGCATGATCCTGGCAATGACTGGCCGATAAATCCAGATCAGGAAACGATTCACCGGGTTTTTACGTTCCGGCATGATCTTGCCGCGCACAAACAGCAGCATCAATACTGGCACCAATGTTATTGACAGCAATGCTGCGCCTGCCATGGAAAAGGTCTTGGTGTAAGCCAGCGGCTGAAATAGTCGGCCTTCCTGCGCTTCTAAGGTAAATACCGGCAGGAAAGAAACTGTAATAATAAGTAAGCTGAAA
>Ga0207972_100463_pt1 | contig 10217 bp, 9 predicted proteins | sample LakWasMe75_LOW10_2_FD_183903 | JGI IMG/M metagenome (GOLD analysis project Ga0207972, IMG submission 183903) | Freshwater sediment methanotrophic microbial communities from Lake Washington under simulated oxygen tension - Sediment Metagenome... | ecosystem: Environmental > Aquatic > Freshwater >...
AATAACATTCAAAGCACTACGGTAACTAAAGAGCAATTGATCAGCGATTTCAAAGTTGTGATTGCTGATGCTGAGGCACTTATCAGAGCCACTGCTAACCAAGGCGGTGAAGCAGTTGTCAATTTACGCGCTAAAGCAGAAGAGTCACTGGCCGTTGCTAAAGTAAAATTAAACGAGGCACAGGATGCTTTAGTTGAAAAAGGTAAAATCGCAGCACAGGCAACTGATGATTATGTACATGAAAAACCTTGGCATGCAGTAGGTATTGCTGCGGGCATTGGCTTGGTAGTCGGCTTACTTATCGGCAGGCGCTAGGCTGCAATGGCTGAGACTCCTAACCAACCGGCAGAGGGTTTACTCAACTCTCTGAAGAACCTCACCGTAACACTCATTGCGATTGTGCATACGCGCCTTGAGTTGATTAGTACTGATCTGGAAGAAGGGCGCGAGCGCTTTATTTCATTGCTGGCATTGGCCTTTGTTTCGCTGTTCAGCCTGTGCTTTGGTGCAGTGCTGCTTACAATCCTGATAGTAGTAGTGTTCTGGGATACGCACCGGTTACTGGTACTGGGTTCACTTACCGGGCTATTCTTGCTCACGGGCACCATATTAGGCGCGATAGTGGTAAGTAAATTGAAATCCATGCCGCGCATGTTTGAAGCCAGCCTCGCTGAGCTGATCAAAGACCATCAGGAAATTGACACGAATCCTTAAGCAGGCAGGAGTTGGTAATGAATGAAAAATTAGCAACACTTGCTGAACGCAAGCAAAAGTTGATTGATAAAGCAGCGTCACAGCGCATAGTATTAGCTCAGAGCATGCAGCCATTACGCAAACCGCTGGTAATTGCAGGCCGTGGCTTGGAGGTAGTGCATTACTTTAAACGCTACCCCGTGCTCATGACCGGCATAAGCACATTAACTGGGATATTGATCAGCAGGCTGCACCTAGCGCGCTTCTCAGCGCTGCTACAAACCAGCTGGTCTGTATTTCAACTGGTGCGCAACATACGTGAGTCCGTACGCAAAGATTAAATATGTTTGAACAATAAAAAAGCGGCTAATTTCTAGCCGCTTTTTTATTGTCGATTTGAAACTGACTTTATACTTGTTCTAACAAGTAATTGCACTAAACCGTCATTCCGTATTTTGGCGTGTGAGCCAGTGTTTGGCTTCCCCAATTGACTAAGCCGCTGAAGCGGCAAGTCAAGTGTGAAATAACGCGGTTTACTGCTTATATTCCACGGACAAGACCTTTACGATCTGACACTGAATCCAGCTAAAAACACAAGGTGCGCTTTGCGCACCACTGGATACCGGCTTTCGCCGGTATGACGATGTTTATCATTTTGTGTAACATATTGATGAAATAGCTAGAAAGCTGAAAATCAATTTTATGGGATGCAAAGCAAGGCGCACGGAACGCAGAAACCGGAATGTACATGAAGTACATGAGGATTTCGAGTACCGCGCAACAAAGCTATGCGTCCATTAAATTGATTTTTAATTTACTTTCACATTAAGACCGAGACGCGAAAACAAGGTGCAGACAGTGCTTTAGCACGGCAAGCCGAAGTTGACAAAGTATCGGCTTAATGTGGAATTAAATTTACTTTTGATCCCAAGAATCTTCCCACATACAGTGCTTGATCTTATGACGGTTTGCAATCAATTCATCGATCGTTGGCTCGTCATTCAATGCACGTTTGATCGCCAGTTTAGTAGCTTCGTAGTTGTTTTTGTACATGTCGGCTTTGTCCAATGTACCTTCTTTTTCAAGTGCGATACAACCTGGGTCAATCCACACCAGGCTGATAATGCACAAGTCATTTGCTTGCTCTTTTGGGATAATGCCTTCGATTACACAGTCTAGAATCGCATCTGCTGTCGCCGCTTGCACTACACCACCGAATAAGCTTACATCTGTGCTGCCTTTTAAAGTTACTTTTGGCACGGTCATACAAACTGGGCGCACTAACTGATTAATATCACGCACCGCAAACATCGCAGTGTGACCTTTGCTTTGTGCCATCAAGTTGGCAAATGCCTGACCTACCGGTCCATCAACTGCGCCGATTAAAATTTCAGGCATTGCTGCTGTTACGTCTTTACCTTCAGTGTATACGGTAGCTTCACCCGCTTTGAAAACGATCTTTGACATGAGAAATCCTTGAGAATTAGAAATGTAGAATTGTGAATAAAATGAATCTGATAATTAAGCTGTTACGCTTAAATGCTGTAACACGAGATTTTATAGAATAGCCCCGCTTTAAGCAATTTACACCTAAGTAGTAGTTGCCTGAAATTCATGCCTCTCACAAATAGTCGCGCCATATAAATAACGAGCTTCTGCCATACCGTATTATTTAAATTTGACGTCGGCAAGTTGGCCACTGATAGTGAAACTGCCCTGCCGGCGCTGCGATGTTGAAGTCAGCTCGGCACTGACTTTTCCAGATACGGTCTTATCAGATTCAATATTAAAGTTACCTCGTGCACGGAACTGCTCGGTTTTGAGTGCAAATTGTTTATACTTAAATTGGCTATCCTTGAATTGCAGATTGCCAGTTAGCGTATCAAATCGGGTAAAGTCAGCATCCAGCGACGGTTTGCTGGCAGGCCCGGCCACCAGCGTATGTGACAACGCAATACCATTGACTTTGCCCGCAAGCACTTCGAAATTTGCATCGACTTCTGTAGCTTGCGCCAGCTCTGAAACCTGATTAGCATTACTTGTAAATACGCCTGTGGCGTTGAGGGTGCCATCTATAGAGGCACTGCTGTCATAGGCTGAAAGGGCGCGCGGTAATGTCATTTTTATCAGCTCGAAATTGCCTGATGCGCTCAAACGTCCGTTCCAGCTCAGTTCACCTTGCGCTTTAATAATACCGCCAAATGTCTTGGCCTCGATCTGGCTGAAGTTGAGCTGGTTCTGGCTAATAACGCCTGTGGCAGTTACTTCGTCAAATGCCAATGTTTTAAATAATGGAGGCTGCCAATCACTGGCAGTCAGCGTAACTTCAGCGCTACCGTTCTGCGGAGTAAGCAGCAACGTGAGGTTGCCGCCAGCGTTGACCAGTTCGACATTATCAAGCTCACCGGATGCTGTAAGCGCAACCTTACCGCTAAAAGCCTCAGGCTCTAAATCAGAAACCTTGAACGAAATTTGCTTTAAAGTAATCTTCTCGATCTTGAGTTTACCGGATTTTTCAGCGTTATTGATCCACTGCGCCTGACGACCAAAGTCGGCTGGCGTAAGTATGACATCATTGATATCAAGCGATTTAATGGCTTTCACATCATTGAACAGCATTGAAACACTAGACACCATATTCACACTGCCAATCTTGACATCACCATTGCTGCCGACGGCCACATTTGTAAGTATCAAATGTGGCTGCGGAAACAATGACGCGCGCACTTCCTGCACTTTGACTGGCTCTCCTAGACTGTCTGTTGCCAACTTCTCAATTGGCTCAATCAGCATCGACAGATTCATTACATGGATTAATCCAACGACAAGAATAAGCACCACCGGGATAGCAATCAATATTGGCTTGAGCAACTTGTTGAAGCTCAATTTATTGAGCATGTTTGGTCCACGTAGCGCTCTGGCACGCGCTTTTTCTTCAGCCTTGAGCTTAGCCTTGACTGCTTTCTCTTCTTTGGCGAGGTGCTTCGCTTCTTCGCGCGCTGTTTTTTCAGCTTCTAAACGTGCTTTTTCCTCGGCTTCACGTCGCACTCTTTCTTCCTCGCGTGCCAGACGTTCCGCTTCACGTAGCTTTTGCTCCGCCGCTTCGACTTGTGCGATACGCTCTGCTTCTACACGTGCTTTTTCTTCAGCCTCTGCTTTAGCCTGTCGCTCCGCCTCTGCTTGCAGATGGGCCTCTTCTTCGGCTTTAGCCTTGGCAATCGCTTCTGCCTTTTCACGCTCAATACGTTCTGCTTCTAAACGTGCCTGTTCCTCCGCTTCAAGTTTGGCTTTTGCTGCCAACTCTTCCTGAGCTACACGTTCACGCTCAATTCTGGCCTCTTCTTCAGCAGCCTCGCGAGCGATACGCTCCTGTTCCAGTCTGGCTTGTTCTGCTGCTTCTTCTTGCGCTTTACGTTCAGTCTCTACACGCGCTTGCTCCTCCGCCTCTGCTTTAGCCTGACGCTCGGCCTCCGCTTGCAAACGTGCTTCTTCTTCGGCTTTCGCTTTAGCGAGTGCTTCTGCCTTTTCACGCGCTATGCGCTCTGCTTCTAAACGAGCTTTTTCTTCAGCTTCCTCACGGGCAATACGTTCAGCTTCAAGTCTGGCCTTCTCGGCAGCTTCGGCCTGAGCTTTACGCTCGGCTTCAGCCTGTAAGCGTGCTTCTTCTTCGGCTTTCGCTTTAGCAAGTGCTTCTGCCTTTTCACGCGCTATGCGCTCTGCTTCTAAGCGAGCCTTTTCTTCAGCTTCCTCACGGCCAATACGTTCAGCTTCAAGTCTGGCCTTCTCGGCAGCTTCGGCCTGAGCTTTACGCTCGGCTTCAGCCTGTAAGCGTGCTTCTTCTTCGGCTTTCGCTTTAGCAAGTGCTTCTGCCTTTTCGCGCGCTATGCGCTCAACTTCCTGCCGTGCCTTTGCTCCAGCTTCTGCTATGCGTTTTGCTTGCTCTGCGGCTTCAAGTCTGGCTTTTTCTGCAGCTTCTGCTTGTGCTTTGCGCTCAGCTTCGCGCTTGGCTTTTATTGCCTTTACTTCTTGAGCCCTGCGCGCTACATCCGCATCAACAGCAACTTCGGCCTCCGGGTTCTGTTCAGCCGTTTCTTTTATTTCAGTAGCAGTGTCAGCACTAAAATCTGAGCTGTCAAAATCCAGCTCAGCTGGATCAATTTCCTCTACTGCAATACTGTAATTATTATTGGCATTAATACCATAACTGCTGATGTCATTTAACCACTCTGGTTCTGCCTGATGACTTGATACACGCTTGATATAACCATCTTCTTCGAGCTTGAGTAGTACCTTGTGTAACTCATGAATACTCAGCTTTCCGGCCTTAGGCAGAATATCCTCAACACTCTGCTTACCATCTACGTGTGACAATATTTGCTTAAATTGTGCTGACAGGCCTCCTACCCAAGGTAATGGGGCACGAGATGCCTTTGGTGTTTTACTGTAAATAGTTTTTAAATCCATTATCCATTATCCCTCTGGATTACAGAGCCAGTCTTGTCTTATGGTCCGTCAGAAATTTTACATCAATAATCACCCATAAGGGTGATTGACTGTATGCGTATTTTATAGATTTACCATAAAAATATTCATGTACTTATTTAACTCTATTGCACAGACTCTACGTTTCTGACTTAATATGCACAAAAACGTTTGCCTCTCAGTTAGAAAGCTAACAGCCTACACATGTCCTTATTTCAGCCGTAATGTTAGCAATTTTCTGACATTTACTTTAGTCGCATATCGATATGCGGAATGTCCGCATCTAAATAAGGCTCACTGCAGCCCTTAAAGCCAAACTTTTCATAGAAGGGTATTGCATGCATCTGTGCTGATAGCGTGATACGGTCTGCACCTTGCTGTTGATATAAGGAAACAGCCCTAGTAAGCAAGGCGCTGCCAACTCCAAACCCACGCCACGACTTCAGGACAGCCATGCGCCCTATATTGCCGCCTCCTGTCAGCCTTGCGCAGCCTATAGGCTCACCTGCAGCACTCACTGCCAGAAGATGCTGTGCGGCCTCATCCATGCCATCCCATTCCAGCGTAACAGGTACATGCTGCTCTTTAATAAACACCTCTTCACGCACTTTTTTTAAGTGTGCTACATGCGTTTGCCAGGTTACAGACTGAATCACAAAATTATCTTTCAAACCTTCACCACCCTTTTAGATTGACACTTGCAGGCTGTGACAGTAACAGGCATTATGCGTGTTTGTCTTTCCAGTTAATTTAACTAAAGGTTTTATATGCAAAAATATTTAACAACCGTTGCACGTATTCTGCTGGCGCAGATTTTTCTGGTTCAGGTCGTTGCACTCGTCATCAGCTTTATGAACAATCCTTCCGGCTATCAGGAATATCAGGCTGGTTTAGGCAGCCTGGGGTTACCAGGAATTTTCGCACCGTTAATTATTTTAATTAATCTGATAGGCGGTTTAGGTTTACTTTTAGGTTATAAAACTAAAGCCGTTGCTTTAGTCATGGCAATTTATGTTGTTGCCCTGATCTTCTTACTCAAGCTACCTTTATTACAATATCTGGCTATCGCCGGTGGTTTGTTGCTATTACATGCAAACCCAAATACTGCATGTAGCCTGGATAATTTAAAAAAGTAATTTAGAGAAATAAATTTCCAGCATAAAAAAAGCGGTGCCAGATTAATCATCTGGCACCGCTTTTTTATCACTCCCATTCCAACCCGGGGTAGATCGTATTCACATTACGCCTGTTAGCTATCTCAAATAATTGCCACTTGTCCTTTTCACCAGCCGCTGCTGTTGCCATCGCCTTTTCCATACCTTCGTTTTTCTTGATACTGGCACGTACATCCGTCAGTAGCAGATTCAAATAACGCTGAGCATTAGTTAACGCGGCAAGCCAGTCTTTGGTCACCGGGCCATGCCCAGGCACCACTTGCTTGGCAGGACTGTCTTTTAGTTTTTCGATTTCCGCTATCAATCCCTTGATATCGGCCTCAACCACCGGGGTACGCTCAATAAACAGCAAATCGCCTGCAAATAAGGTGCTGCTTTTAACATCAATCAGCGATACATCGGTATTAGTGTGTGCGACAGGGTGCGCAGTCAGCTCGAGCGGCCTATCCCCCAGATCCAGCGTAAGCGTGTCTTTTACCGTCAGCGTTGGTTTAATCAGTTCGCTACCTTTAGCATCATCATGCAACAGCTTTTCATTGAGCTTGGCGTACTGGTCGCGACGCAGCTCCATGCTGTTGGCCAATTTGTCATGTCCAACGAAAATCGGCTTATCAGCCAGAAACGCTGCATTGCCATAGACATGATCCGGATGCACATGGGTATTCACTACATACAACACCGGCAGCGTTGTCACCTTGCGAATCGCCTCGCGCAGCTGTGCGCCCACTTTAAGACTACCGCCTGTATCGATCACGGCAACGCCTCTATTGCCGACTATAAAACTGATATTGCAAATGTCACCCTGATAGCCGGTATCAATATCCAGATGCTTGCCGTGATGCACATAAATACCGTCTGCCACTTTTTCTACAGTGAAATCTTCATGGTTTGTTTGTGAATAAACTTGGTTTGAGCCAACACTGCTGCAGCCTATAAAGCTCAGCAGACTCATGGTTATCATTAAAATACGCATGAAACATTCCTTGAATTTATGTTACAGATTAAAATGAGACTAGTTTGTGCAATTATTCTCCGGCACACCTGTCACATACTACAAGATTAAATCTCATCAGGATATTACTATGAATCAAACCTCTACACGCTATACCAAAACAGCAATTATTTTACACTGGCTTATCGCCTTGGGCATTTTTGCCATGTTTGCACTTGGCTTGTACATGAGTGAACTACCTAAAGATGCTCCCAAGCAAATGGGGTTTGACCTGTTTGATTTGGGTATCTATACCTGGCAGCTTACCGAGGAGGCCAGCCCAAGAACCTTCTACTTTAACCTGCATAAATCTATTGGCGTAACACTGCTGGCACTGATCATTATCCGCGTTCTGTGGCGCATCACGCACCGCGCTCCAGCGTTGCTGGCTTCATACAAAACCTGGGAGAAAAAACTTGCTACCGGTACACACCACTTGCTTTATTTACTTATGGTAGCAATGCCGTTAAGCGGCCTGATCATGGCGGTGAACAGTAAATACGGTATTAAGTGGTTTGGCATCGATTTCATCGGCGGCCTCGATAATGAAGCTTATCGAAATTTTTTCAAAGAAGTGCACGAAGTGATTGGTGCCATCTTGCTGATTATCGTTATTTTGCACATTCTAGGTGCTTTAAAACATAAATTCATTGATAAAGACGAGACGATGAAACGCATGTCTTTAAAATAAATTGTTGCGTTTTATATAGTAAAAAAGCCCATCATTGATGGGCTTTTTTACTGCTGCTGACTTGGTTACTGATGATACTGACGACTATGTTCGCGCACTGCTGCAAGCATTGCTGCTGCGTTCTCTGGCGGCGTCCATTGCGTAATACCGTGGCCCAGGTTAAACACATGCCCATTGCCATGACCATAACTGGCCAGTACATTAGCTACCTGCTTTTCAATCGCCTCCGGCGTTGATAAAAGGATTGCAGGGTCTAGATTGCCTTGCAGCGCCACTTTGTCGCCTACACGCTTACGCGCACTGCCAATATCTACTGCCCAGTCCAAACCAAGTGCATCTGCACCGATTTCAGACTGCGCTTCCAGCCACAAACCGCCGCCTTTAGTGAAGACGATGCTAGGCACTTTGCAGCCTTCGCTGGTTTTGGTTAAACCGTTCACAATTTTTTGCATGTAATTCAATGAAAACTCAAGGTAAGCATCATGCGCCAACGCACCGCCCCATGAATCAAATATCATGACTGCCTGCGCGCCCGCTGCAATTTGTGCATTGAGGTACTGAATCACGGTATGTGCTGTTATTTCCAAGATATGATGCAACAGGTCAGGGCGTGCATAAGCCATTTTTTTAATGTTCAGGAAATCCGTACCGCCTTTGCCTTCTACCATGTAGGTCGCCAGTGTCCACGGGCTACCACTGAAACCAATCAGCGGCACGCGACCATTCAGTGTTTTGCGAATCTGGGTTACGGCATTGAACACATATTGCAGTTCAGCCATATCGGGCACGGTCAGCTTTTTAATGTCAGCTTCCTGCTGCAGCGTGCGTTCGAATTTAGGGCCTTCACCTTCTTCAAAATACAGACCCAAGCCCATCGCATCCGGCACGGTCAGAATGTCTGAGAACAAAATGGACGCATCCAGCAACGGGTAACGATCCAATGGCTGGATAGTCACTTCAGTTGCAAAGTCAGCATTTTTACAAAGACTTAGAAAACTGCCTGCATTCTTACGCGTCGCTTTATATTCCGGCAGGTAACGGCCAGCCTGGCGCATCATCCATACTGGCGTGTATTCGGTAGGTTGGCGCATCAAGGCGCGTAAAAAGGTGTCGTTTTTTAATGGTGTCATTGTTTCTGCTCAAAAAAATTGGGGATGCACATCACGTGCATCCCCGTCTATTTTACTAGATTAAGCCCTATTTAGCGTAGGAGATTAACGTGGCAATACTGATGAACCCATCAAATACTCATCCACGGCACGTGCAGCCTGACGGCCTTCACGAATCGCCCATACCACAAGAGACTGGCCGCGACGTACGTCACCGGCTGCAAATACCTTGGCTCTACTAGTAGCATAGCAGCCTTCGCCATCGGTAGTAGCTTTAGCATTACCGCGCTGGTCTTTTTCTACACCAAATACTTCCAATAGTTTCTGCACTGGTGACACAAACCCCATCGCCAAAAATACCAGATCAGCCGGAATCGTGAATTCAGAGCCAGGCACTTCGCTCATCTTGCCATCTTTCCACTCTACGCGAGCGCATTTAAGTGCAACCACTTTACCGTTTTCACCAATCAATTCCTTGGTGGTTACAGACCAGTCGCGGTTTGCACCTTCTTCGTGTGAACTGGAGGTACGCAATTTAAGCGGCCAGTTTGGCCATACCAGTTCTTTGTTTTCTTTTGCAGGTGGCTGCGGCATCAGTTCAAACTGAGTCACGCTCAATGCGCCATGACGGTTAGAGGTACCTACACAGTCAGAGCCAGTGTCACCGCCGCCAATCACGACTACATGCTTGCCTGTCGCTTTGATCTGGTCAGGAATAACATCACCGGCAACCACTTTATTTTGTGGCGTCAGAAAGTCCATTGCAAAATGCACGCCATCAAGCTCGCGACCGGTAACCGGCAAATCACGCGGCTGCTCGGCACCTGCTGCCAATACCACGGCATCAAACTCAGCCAGTATGTCATCAGCTTTAACAGACTCGCCCACGTGCTGGTTGACACGGAATTCAACGCCTTCAGCTGCCATTTGCGCCATACGGCGGTCGATATGGGATTTTTCCATTTTAAAATCTGGAATACCGTAGCGCAGCAAACCGCCGATACGGCTATTTTTCTCCAGCACAACGACGTTGTGACCGGCACGTGCCAGTTGTTGTGCAGTAGCCAGACCCGCTG
>Ga0207972_100465_pt1 | contig 10143 bp, 9 predicted proteins | sample LakWasMe75_LOW10_2_FD_183903 | JGI IMG/M metagenome (GOLD analysis project Ga0207972, IMG submission 183903) | Freshwater sediment methanotrophic microbial communities from Lake Washington under simulated oxygen tension - Sediment Metagenome... | ecosystem: Environmental > Aquatic > Freshwater >...
GAATAGTAGCTGTTGCAGCTTTGCCACTGGTTGCAGTTTTAATAACGTTCCACAACATGATAATCATGCCGCCAAGGTAGAGCAGGCCACCCAGCACACGAATGATGTAGTACGGTTGTTTAGCTTTAACGCTTTCTACAAAGGTATATGTCAATGTACCGTCAGTATTGATAGCACGCCACATCAAACCTTCCATCACGCCTGAAATCCACAATGCTGCGATGTACAGAACAATACCTACTGTCGCCATCCAGAAGTGCAGTTCAATTGCTTTGATACTGTGCATTTGTTTCTGGCCAAACAGACGTGGCACCATGTAGTAGAGTGAACCCATAGAAACTAGGCCAACCCAACCTAAAGCGCCTGAGTGAACGTGACCAACAGTCCAGTCTGTGTAGTGTGAAAGTGAGTTAACAGTTTTAATCGCCATCATTGGGCCTTCAAACGTACTCATACCGTAGAAAGACAATGAAACGATCAGGAAACGTAAGATCGGGTCTGTACGCAGTTTGTGCCATGCGCCTGACAAAGTCATCATACCGTTGATCATGCCGCCCCAGCTTGGCGCTAACAGAATCAATGAGAAAGCCATACCTAAAGATTGTGTCCAGTCAGGTAAAGCTGTGTAGTGCAGATGGTGAGGACCCGCCCACATGTAAGTGAAGATCAATGCCCAGAAGTGAACGATAGATAAACTATATGAGTAAACCGGACGGTCAGCTTGTTTAGGAACAAAGTAGTACATCATGCCCAAAAAGCCAGCTGTCAGGAAGAAACCTACAGCGTTATGACCATACCACCACTGCACCATCGCATCTTGTACACCAGCATAAGCTGAGTATGAGTGCATAAAGCTAGCCGGCATTGCAGCACTGTTAACAATGTGTAACAGTGCTACCGCGATAATGAAAGCACCCAGAAACCAGTTGGCTACATAGATATGCTTAACGCGGCGGATACCGATAGTACCGAAGAACACAATCGCATAAGACACCCAGACCACTGCAATTAGCAAGTCGATAGGCCATTCCAGCTCAGCGTATTCTTTACCTTGTGTGTAACCCAAAGGTAGTGAGATCGCAGCTGCAACGATAACTGCCTGCCAGCCCCAAAACGTAAAGGTGGCAAGCTTAGGCATAAACAGCGCGGTGTGACAGGTGCGCTGGACGATATAATAGGACGTAGCAAACAATGTACAGCCGCCAAATGCAAAAATAACTGCATTGGTATGTAACGGACGTAAACGACCGAAACTGGTCCACTGTAAGCCAAGGTTGAGTTCTGGCCAGACGAGTTGAGAGGCGATAATGACACCTACCAACATGCCCACCACACCCCAAACCACGGCCATGATAGAAAATTGCCGTATAACACCATCGCTATACGTGTTTGATTGCGAATTCGAGACTTGCATTTAGTTCTCCCCAAAGTACCTATTAAAAATTTACTGCTAGTTTTACATGTGGCATTTTGTCGCACGAACCTGAACCGGGATTTGATTCAAATCAATTACTTTTGTATTAAAGAGGCGTTCAACTGATTCAGAGTGGCTTTAAGCTTGGTAATGACGATTGCAAACATTTAATAGGCGATGAATATCCTCAGATTGAAAATCTAGTAAACTTCAGGCTATATGAGAGTATTCAATATTATTGTGCTTACTTGCCTGACAGCTTGTTTACTAATATTGTCAGCCTGCAATCAATCAGATTCAAACCAGCAATCCGACCAAGCCGCGCCTATTCGTTTTTCTTTGGCACAGATGCCAATTAATTTAGATCCCCGTTATGCTACGGATGCGGCATCCGAACGGGTCAACCGCTTGATTTATCAATCATTAGTAGATTTTGATGAAGCTTCCAATCTGGTGCCCAAGCTCGCAACCTGGCTGATGGTAAGCCCTAGGGAATATCATTTCATCATGAAGCAGCCGTTTGCGCGTTTTCACAATCACAAACCACTGACTGCTCATGACGTTAAAGCGACTTATGATTCAATTATTGGACTTAAAGACTCACCGCATACCTCAGAATATTCCAATATCTCCTCAATCCAGGTGAAAAACGAGAATCTGGTAATATTTCAATTGAAACAGCCAGATAAGCAGTTTGCAGCCAAGTTGATCATGGGGATATTGCCTAAAGATTACATCGAAAAGGAACATGACTTTTCGCATCATCCCATCGGCAGCGGTCCGCTGGCTTTCGAGCATTGGCAAAATAAAATGACGCTGAAAAGAGTGCATGATGGACAGCAGATTATATTCACCGAGGTGAAAGACCCTACGGTGCGGGTACTGAAGCTACTGCGTGGCGAAACTGATTTGCTGCAGGGTGATTTGCCGCCTGAGCTGGTCAAGCACCTGCAATCAAAACCTGACATCATGGTTCAAACTGTTCAAGGCGCTAATTTTTCTTATCTCGGTTTAAATATGCAAGATCCCTTGCTCAAGCAGCATCAGGTGCGCATGGCGATTGCGCATGCAATTGACCGTCAGGCTATTATTGAAAAAGTGATGGTAAAAAGTACACGGGTTGCTGGCACCATATTGCCGCCCGAGCACTACACCAACGCCGGAAACGAGCTGATTGCTTATGACTATAACCCTGAGCTGGCTAAAATGCTGCTCATAGAAGCAGGTGTGCATCTACCGCTTAAACTAGTATATAAAACATCAACCGATGCGCAGCGTGTCAGGCTGGCAACGATATTGCAGGCGCAGATGGCAAAGGCTGGTATAGACCTGGAAATTCGTAGTCTGGATTGGGGCACTTTTTTTGAGGAGGTTAAAAAAGGTAACTTTCAATTATTTGGACTCACTTGGGTAGGGATTAAAACCCCGGAAATCTACGCCAAAGCTTTCAGTTCGCAGCAATTCCCGCCTAATGGCTTTAACCGTGGCCGTTATGTCGATGCTGAGCTCGATGCGTTGCTGCGGGCAGAAGACTGGCCTGCGGTTACAACGCGTATTCATGAGCAGTTACCGTATATTCCTTTGTGGTACGAAGGGCAGTTTGCAGCATTCAATCAGAATATTACTCATTACGCCCCCAAACCTGATGGAAACTGGGATGATTTAGCGACTATTAAAAGGTCGGCTACAATAAGCAGCTATGCACATTGAAATTTCAATTACAGCCCAGATGCTGACCCTGTTTGATGACTTTGGCGGAGTTAAAGCCAGATATGTCATATCAACCGCGGCTAATGGCGTCGGCTGTGAAAAGGACAGCGGCTGTACGCCATTGGGTGAGCATATTGTGCGAGCCAAAATCGGTGCAGGTGCGCCGTTAAATACAGTATTTGTCGGCCGTCGGCCTACAGGTGAAATTCTGTCGCCGGAGCTCATAGCGCAATATCCGCAGCGTGACTGGATTTTGACGCGCATATTGTGGCTGTCTGGTACTGAGGTTGGTAAAAATCGATTGGGTAATGTCGATAGCATGCAGCGCTATATTTATATTCACGGTACACCCGACAGTGAGCCGATGGGGCAGCCGTGTTCGCATGGCTGTGTGCGCATGCGCAATCAGGATGTGATTGAGTTGTTTGATCTGGTAGATGTTGGTACGCCAGTGGTGATTGTTGAATGATGTGCATGCTATTTTTTATTGATGTCATTCCGTGCTTGACACGGAATCTAGAGGCTTTGATAGCCAAGTCACTGGATTCCGACCTTCGTCGGAATGACAGTTAATGTTGGACTAGTAGTTAAGAGATGTTTTTATTTCACCGCCTCACTAGCTTCTTTACTGTCATCTTCGGCGTATTGCTGCTCACTTTTTTACTCATTCATTTGGTACCCGGTGATCCGGTTGAAGTGATGCTTGGGGAATCTGCCAGCAGTGCAGATCGTGATGCATTGCGGATAGAATTGGGTTTAAACCAGCCTTTGTTGCAGCAATTCGGCACTTACCTCAATAAGCTCGCTCATGCTGATTTTGGACACTCTATTCACACCAAAGCCTCCATTGCAGAGTTGATTAAAACACGTTATCCGGCTACGCTTAAACTGGCTTTATTGGCACTAATGATCGGCCTTGTTGTAGGTATTCCATTAGGTATTTACAGCGCACTTAAAGCCGGGCACTGGCAGGATATTCTTGTTACGATAGTTTCAGTTCGGTTATCCGCGATGCCAGCTTTCTGGCTGGGGCCGGTATTGATGCTGATATTTGCCGTGTGGCTGGGCTGGTTGCCGGTAAGCGGCATGGAATCATGCGCCTCTATTATTTTGCCTGCGGTTACTCTTGGTTTTGGCTTGAGCGCTATTCTAACGCGTATGACGCGAACCAGCCTGCTTGAAGTGTTAAATGATGATTATATTCGCACTGCGCGTGCTAAGGGCTTGAGTGAGCGAGTGGTTATTCTGCGTCATGCCATGCGTGCAGCATTGTTGCCCATTATCACGATTGTCGGCTTGCAGATGGGTAGCTTGCTGGCTGGCGCGGTGATCACCGAGACGATATTCAGCTGGGATGGAATAGGACGGCTATTGGTAGAAAGCATCGAGAAGCGCGATTATCCGGTCACGCAGGCTTGTGTTCTGATCGTGGCATTAAGTTATGTGGTGGTGAATTTATTCACTGATGTATTGTATAAGCTGGCTGACCCCAGAGTGCGCGTAGCCTGAATATGAAGTGGTTTTCTTATTCAATATTGGGTTTTTGGGTGTTGGCAGTCATTATCGGTTATCTGTTCAGGCTGGATCCAAATCTGATTGATCTGAATATGGTTTTGCAAGGCCCCAGTGTACAGCATTGGTTCGGTGCTGATGATTTGGGTCGTGATATTCTGGCACGCGTGTTAAGTGGCGTAAAGATGTCAGTGCTGGTGGCTTTGACCGTGACGGTTATCACGATGGTTGTTGGCGTTTCTGTCGGCATGCTGGCCGGATTTTACGGCGGCAGGGTAGATTCAGTGCTTATGCAGATTACCGATATTTTTCTGGCATTCCCCGGTATTCTGCTGGCAATCGCTTTTGCTGCTGTGCTGGGGCCGGGCTTGGGTAACTTGATATTGGCTTTATGTTTAACCGGCTGGGTGAGTTATGCGCGATTGACGCGTGGTCAAACCATGAGCTTGCGTAACCGCCAGCATGTGCAGGCAGCCGAGTCTTTAGGTGCAGGTGTGCCGCGATTGCTGTTTAGACATATACTGCCGCTCATGACCTCGATTCTGGTCGTAGAGGCTGCTTATAGCCTTGCCAGTGTCATGATTGCCGAGGCTAGCCTGTCGTTTTTAGGTTTGGGTATTCAGGCACCTAATGCATCATGGGGTGCGATGTTGCGTGACGCAGTCAGATTTATGCTGGTAGCGCCGCATTATGTATTGATTGTGGGTTTATGTTTAATGAGTTTGATTTTGGCAATTAATCTGGGTGGCGATTATTTGCGCGATCGCTTAGATGTGAGAAGGGATATTCCATGAGTTTAGGTCCAGTGATGTTGGACGTTGTAGGCACAGAGCTTACTACCGATGACATTCGCCGTTTGCAGCACCCGTTAGTCGGTGGTGTGATTTTGTTCAAGCGCAATTATGAAAATAACGCGCAGCTGAAAGCGCTTACAGCCAGTATTCATGCTGTGCGCCAGCCGCCGCTGTTGATTGCGGTAGACCATGAAGGTGGCCGTGTACAGCGCTTTAGGGAAGGCTTTACCAAAATTCCGCCGATGCGTGAGTTTGGCAAGATCTGGGATCAGAACCCTAAAAAAGCCAAAGAACTTGCCAAAGAAGCCGGCTGGATTCTAGCCGCAGAATTACGTGCACATGGGGTTGATTTCAGTTTCACCCCGGTGCTGGATATGGATTATGGTGACAGTCTGGTTATTGGCGACCGCGCCTTTCATTTAAATCCGCAGGCCATTAATGACCTGGCCTTCGCTCTGATGCAGGGCTTGAAAAAAGCCGGTATGGCAGCGGTTGGCAAGCACTTCCCCGGTCATGGCTTTGTAGTGGCGGATTCTCACGTGAGCATGCCGGTAGATGATCGCGAATTCGACCAGATTGCGCAGAACGATATGCAGCCATTCAGAATGCTGATTGATGATGGTATTCCAGCCATTATGCCGGCACATGTGATTTACCCTAAAGTCGATGATAAGCCGGCCGGTTTTTCTTCACGCTGGTTACAAAAGATACTGCGCGAACGTTTAGGGTTTAATGGCGTGATATTCAGTGATGACTTAAGTATGGAAGCGGCAACAGCAGGTGGCGATGTGACTACGCGTGCGCTGGCTGCCCTGACTGCCGGCTGCGACATGGTGCTGTTGTGCAACCAACCGGCGATGGCAGATGAACTGCTGGAAAACCTTAAATGGCAGATGTCAGCACAGAGTTTAAGCCGTTTAGCGCGTATGCATGGCCATAAACATCCGCCGACAATGGATGCACTGCATGAAAGCGCAGATTTTGTTAATGCTGTGCATCAGGTGGCGCAGGTCGGTGTAGTAGAAGGTGAATTGTTTACATAAAGGTACTTCTAAAAAATACATTCTTTGGGCGCATTACTGCGTTGTGCGGTACTCGGAACCTCGCTGTATATTGCATACTATCTCGGCTCCTGCGTTCCGTGCGCCTGGTACTGCATCCCAAACTCTGCATTTTTAGAAGCACCCATAAATGACCCTATCAATATTGTGCTTGAAACTTATTGCTTTAACCGCTATCTTAGGTAGTGTAATTCTTATTACTTTAAGGAAATAACAATGTTTGACAATACTCCAGTTTTAGGCCGTTCAGAGTCGGCCTTAGAAGCTACCAATAAAGTTCTGCGTAATACCTATGCACTGTTGGGCTTGACCATGATCCCAACCGTGATTGGCGCGTTCATCGGCATGAGTATGAATTTTGCCTTCGCACAGCAACATCCGTTTATTTTTGCAATTGGCGCAATGGCTGTTATGTTTGGTATGTTTGCAGCAATTTCAGCAAACCGTAACAGCAGCTTTGGCGTTGTATTGCTATTAGGTTTAACGTTCTTACTTGGCTTGATGTTAGGCCCAATTCTTCAGCATGCGCTGAATTTAAGTAACGGTGCGCAAATCGTCGGCTTAGCTGCTGGCGGTACCGGTATTATCCTGTTCAGTCTGGCAAGTTTTGCGGCTACCAGCAAAAAAGACTTCAGCTTCATGAGCAAGTTCTTGCTGATCGGTATCGTTTTGCTGATCGTAGCTTCTTTGGCTAATATCTTTTTACAAATTCCGGCCATGACCTTGGCACTTTCAGGCGTAGGCGTGATTCTGTTTTCAGGTTTTATTTTGTATGACGTGAGTCGTATCGTGAATGGTGGCGAAACTAACTACATCATGGCGACATTAAGCTTGTACATGAGCATCTACAACCTGTTTACTAGCTTATTGCAATTGCTGATGGGTTTAATGGGCGGCGATGATTAATTATTGCTAAAGCCTTATCATTAAAAAAACCCGCTGCGGCGGGTTTTTTTATTGTGTTTACTAACTAGTATGATGGTTGTTCTGTTTTAACTTTTTTGCGTCGAGCCGAAAAGAAGCTGGATAATAATGTGCCGCATTCAGCAGCCAACACCCCACCTGATATTTCGGTATGATGGTTGAGCTTAGGCTCTGCCATCAGGTTGACTACGCTGCCGCAGGCGCCAGTTTTTGGGTCACTCGCGCCGTAAATCAGTTTGGCGATACGTGCATGCTGAATCGCACCGGTACACATTGCGCACGGCTCCAGTGTGACATACAGTGTACAACCTACGAGCCGGTAATTACCCAAATGCTGCGCCGCATCGCGCATTGCGCGTATTTCGGCATGTGCTGTCGGGTCGTGTGTGGTAATGGGGGCGTTACTACCGCGCCCGATAATTTCACCATCTTTTACGACAATAGCGCCGACGGGCACTTCACCTGCCGCACCTGCCTGCTGCGCCAGATCCAGCGCAATCTGCATGAAGTCGTGATCGGTCATTGTTGGGTTTGAGTTCTGCTTATGCATCAGGAGATTGTTTCTGGCTCCAGCGTATCAGTACATAGATAACGCCCAGCACAAAGGCACCACCTACCCATACGCCGACTTCGGCGAATGACGGTGTTGCATCCTGTACCGGCATCACGATAAGTTTGCGCAGGAACAGTACCAATACAACTTCAACAAAGGTTTCAACCAGAAGTTTGCTGCCTTGCAGGTAGCGTATTTCAGCCGAAATCAGTGCTGAAATAGACCATAGCAACATCAGTGTGCCGAGTGCGTGCAAAAAGCCGTGTACCAGATTGTGCGCATAGGCTGCAGCCTGTACGTCTTTGAAGAATAGCCAGGTGAACATAATGACTGAAGTGGCAAGCGCCAATCCAATGATGATATGGGCAAAGCCATTTAGCCAAAGCATGGCTTTAACTGCGATTCGGTTCAGCGTTGCAAATTCAGCAGGCAATTCGTTTTGTATCATTGTTGTAACCTTATTTTTCTTAATCATAATTTTATCTGACATCCGTGTAATTCAAAGTAACTGCGTTAACTTATTTGCTTAACCTTCACTTGGTTAAAACTATCGGGCTTAAAGTGTCTGACTTTAAGTTGCTTTGTTAAAGTAACAAGTCTTCTAAATTAAGCCGTTGCAACTCTTTGATTAACCACTGCTGTGCTTTGCCGCCATTGCTGCGCCATGCCAGAAAGCTGGTGACTTCAGGCTTGGGTTCAGCCACAAGTTTTATGATCAAATTACCATTAGCCGCATGCTGCTCTGCCAGTTTTTTTGGCAGGTAGCCCACACCGAGGCCAGCAATCTGCGCCTGAAGCTTTGTCATCATGTCAGGTACCGTCAGCACATCTTGCCCTGACAATATACCTGAAGTGCGCGGCGCAAGGTTTCTGGAGCTGTCAGCCGCTGAAACTGAACGATAACGCATGATGTCCTGATTCTGCAATGGATCAGGTAGCTTGGCAAGGGGGTGCTGTGGGGCAACTGCGTAATGGAATTGCAAAGACCCCATTGGCTTTGCAATATATCCAGTGCCAGTGGGTGCATCTCCAGGTGCACCCAGCGCGATATCGGCACGGCCGCTTAACAACGCATCCCAGCTTCCGCCATAAACTTCGCGCAATAGTTTCAGGCGGGTGCCGAAGTTCTGCGCATAGAACTTATCCAGCGTCGGGTAAATCGCAGCAATGTTGAATATATCGCTGACCGCAATTGTGAGTTCAGTTTCAACGCCACTGGCAACGCGTTTGACTCTTAGTTCAAGCTCGTTAGCCGCATTGAGCAGATTGCGGCCTTCACGCAGCAGTTCTGCTCCGGCAGCAGTCAGTTCAGCGCGATGTCCGCTGCGATTAAATAAGGTAACGCCTAAATCTTCCTCCAGTTTGCGTACCGTATAGGTGATTGCTGAAGGGACGCGGAATAGAGATTCTGCTGCCGCCGCAAAGCTGCCTTTGCTGGCGATAGCATCCAGCACTTGCAGTGATTCCAACGATAGTTTTACACTCATGACAAGTCCATCAGTTTTTTTGAACAAAATATGCAAAACAATTTGCTATTAGTATATTTGTATTAGTAATAGTATGCATAAAATTATTCAATAAGCTTGAATAAGAAAGGATACAAATGCAAAACTTGCAGGTAAGAAAAAGTGGTGATCGCGGCTATGCTGACCGTGGCTGGCTGCAAAGCTATCATTCTTTTTCGTTTGCGGAATATTTCGACAGAAAGCATATGCATTTTTCAGCTCTGCGCGTGATTAATGATGACATTATTGCGCCAGGGCAGGGCTTTGGTATGCATCCGCACAGAGACATGGAGATTATTACCTATATACTGCGCGGTGAACTGCAGCATAAAGATAATATCGGTACCGGTTCAGTGATCAGCGCGGGTGATGTGCAGCGTATGACTGCCGGAACTGGTATTGTGCATAGCGAGTTTAATGCTTCAGATACTAATGATGTGCATCTGTTGCAGATATGGATTATGCCGGACAGCTTGAATCTGGAGCCGTATTATGAAGAAAAACATTTCAGTGCTGAACAAAAGTTAAACCAGTGGTGTCTGATTGCCGCACGCAACAAGCAAGACTCTGAATTGCCAGAGACTATATTGACAGTACATCAGGATATGCAGCTCTATGCTTCCGTATTGGATTCTCAAGCTAGCCTTTCTTATACTGTAAACGATAGTCG
>Ga0207972_100466_pt1 | contig 10141 bp, 5 predicted proteins | sample LakWasMe75_LOW10_2_FD_183903 | JGI IMG/M metagenome (GOLD analysis project Ga0207972, IMG submission 183903) | Freshwater sediment methanotrophic microbial communities from Lake Washington under simulated oxygen tension - Sediment Metagenome... | ecosystem: Environmental > Aquatic > Freshwater >...
CACTGGCGCATTTGATTGAAGCGGGCGCGGATATTTTCCTGATGCCATCGCGCTTTGAACCCTGCGGCTTAAACCAGATATACAGCCAACGCTACGGCACCATTCCCGTCGTCAGAAAAACCGGAGGACTGGCCGATACCGTTGTCGACACCCTTCCAGACTCGCTGAAAAACAACACAGCAACGGGCCTTGTTTTCAATGAAGCGACTCCCGGCGCGTTAATGGAAGCCATTAAGCGCGCGCTTATCTTGTACAGCCATCCAAAAACCTGGAAACAGCTACAAACCAATGGCATGCAAAAAGACTACTCATGGAGCAAAAGCGCCAAACAATACATGACCTTGTATAGTCATCTGTAGCCGCAACTTATCCCATACCATTACGCATCAACTTAGACCTAAACCCATAAAAAACCAAGGCGGTAACCCACGGCCTTGGTTTGTCCCGTTAAGCCACGCTAACCTGATCCACTCCCTTGCAAGATCAGCAATCATATCAAATGACATTTAAATCAACCCGCAACAGCTTCATCATCGCCATCAGCGTTGTTGGCTTGTTACACCTATTTTTTGGAATCAGCCTAGGGTGGCTGGTATTGCCAGGCACAGTTTATCTGGCATTAATCATTTACGGTTCGGCGATCATTCAATCCAATTTCTTCGCCTACGCTTATTGTCATGCTAATGTCTCAGAAAAAGAAATTGCCTTGTCGTTTGACGATGGACCCAACCGGGAATACACCCCGCAAGTACTCTCAACATTAGCGCAGCACAATGCTCCGGCAACTTTTTTTGTCATCGGAAAAAACATCCAGGGCAATGAAAGCATTTTGAAACAAATCGATGCAGAAGGGCACAGCATTGGCAACCACAGCTACACGCATTCTTTTTATGTGGATTTTAAGAACCTGCAAGGCTTCAAGAATGAACTAAACCAGACCGCAGAGAGCGTCTTTAAAGTCATCGGCAAACGCATGAAACTGTTCCGACCGCCCTATGGAGTGACCACGCCCAATCTTGTAAAAGCCTCAAATAGTTTGAATTACAGCATCATCGGCTGGACCATCCGCTCGTTCGATACAACGTCCGACAGCGCACAAGTTATAACCCGGCGCGTACAGACACAAATAAAACCGGGGGCGATTATCCTGTTTCATGACACGTCGGATAAAACCATCCAGGTCTTAAAACAAACGCTTAATTTTGCGAAAGAAAACGGCTATAAAATTGTCAGCGTGGAGCGGCTTTTGAAGATTGACGCTTATGAATAACTGAACGACGGTGGATACTGGCCTCTCACCTACAATTATTAATGCAATAGGTTTAGTCATTTTTTTGCGGAACTGAATTCAGGACACTTCCCTCTCAAGATTGATTGTCTTACTGCTGATATGTTTTCAATTTACCGAGACGCTGAGCAAGATACATTTCACAGGCTGAATAGCTTCCTGGTTCGGCATATCGCGTTGAATGAATTGCCCATAACGTCTTGCACTGATAAATTTGTTTGAGAATATAGCTATCCAGTGAAAAGTCGCTGAGAAACTCACGACGCTCAGCAAGCCGACGCGGCAGCGACCATCTGTCCCAGAAAACAACACCGCCCTCTTCCACCAGCTGAATTGCCTTATCAAACGCAAGGCGCGTTCCATCAATAAGTCGATAGCTGATGAAGTCAAAAGGTGTTGTGTCAATTTCCCGCTCGAGTTTCAGTAAAGGTTCAGCATCCGACAACTCGCGCATAGCTTGTAGTGCTTGTCCGATTGGTTGGTTTTGATTGCTTAAAAGTCGTTGAGACTCGCCCTTGACATTCTTAGTCCAAAGCTCCTGAATACATGACGTAGCATTACAAAGTGGAAACCACTTAGAGCCTGCATTTGCTTCATAACGAATAACGGGCGTCTTCTGGTCAAAAGCATGCGTAGATATGACCGTGTCAACAACTATCTTTGCATCCAGCGCTGGAGAAAAGCTACCCCAAGGCGTAGTAAGCTGCGAGAAAAGCCAAATCGTATCACCTTTAGATACTCGCGCAGCCGGACCGGTCAAAGATCGCGTGACATGATACGAAGGCGCGTCGAACCCTTGATTATCCGGCTGATTTTCTGCAAACCAGGAATCAGACGGATCCTCATAGTTCACTTCTACAACTGTTCTACGTACATAATGGGCAAAATGGGCCATAAAGTTAATTTCTGTCTTGGCTTGTGATGGGTGACTGCACGTTCTACGTCAGTCGGAACTTTCTAATCAATATAACTACGCTTTCTCCTCTATCCCAATGCCTTTAACGCCTCTTCAGCAAGATCATTCCATTCAGGTCTTCCCCAATAAGTTAAATACCGCCTAAACTGCCTTCTTGTCGAAAATACAGGGAAAGCATTCGGACCAAAAAATTCACGCATTTCCTTACAATACTTCTTAATTTCCGCCTCTGCCTGTTGTTTACCGTCGGCGCTTTCCGTTCCTCCAAAGATCGAAGCTAATAAAGTCAGTTCTGCGAGCGTCCCTAGCGCCCATGCCCGGTTTCCCCCTGTGGACCTGCGGGACTGCCATTCCGCAATCTGACGGGCGACGATCCACAATTTACCGAATTCGGTCGCTAGATCGGCAGTGATGGAATCAGCCCGTATTGCGATCATTGATAAATACTGAGTAAGAACCCAGTGGTTACAAGGATCCGCTTCCCAAGCTTCGCGGTAGAAATCACACGACGCCTCATAAGCCTGTTTGCTTAAATCTTCTTCATGGGCTAAAAAACAGGCGATGCCAATGCGTTTTTCGCTGGCAGCACTGACGCCAAAACGCTCCGCTTTCTCTTGGAACGATGATGAATCATCCAGCTCTTCCCGCCATTTCTTCAAATCGTTCCGAATCATTGCACATAAAGATTCCAACTCGTCCTTTTTCGTCGCTTGGCTACTCGTCGCGGCTTCATCTCCAATATCACGGTTAGCTCCCACAAGCTCATCGATCCGGTCGAACTTTACTTCGAATTTGTGGCGAGTCTGCTTATCCCGGAATGAATTGACCTGCTGATCAAAGCCCGGAGGTACCGTCGAATATGCGACGATGCTTGCCCAATCATGTGTTTCAGGAGAATCCGCGCGCAGGCGCTGTCTTAACTCATAAAGCACCCAACGAGGATCCCCGCCGTCCAATAAACCTCGATAGATAACCTTTGTGGCTATAGCCGAGGCTTTCATCCATAGCGGGAACTGAGAGGCTATCACCCAAGGAATTCCTGCCGCGTTTAATTCATGCGCAATACTGCCGCCTGGGGTAATCACAGACTCGATATTTCCGGAATCGCAAGTAGCAAGCGTAACCACTGTGGGACAAGATCGAGCAGTATTGGAACTATCTCGCGCAGTCAGAGCAATCGCGAGGCGCTCGCCATCGACGACATCGGCAGCTTGATTGATTTCGCTGCATAACGCCATACCATAGCGCATATCCCCGGCGTTTTTAAAAGGCGCGCCATGAGCCAGGATGTGAACATGAGTGTATTCATTCGATGCGCATGCCTGCCGAATCTTTTCCAGGCTGGCGTTGGATAATATCGTCAGCATCTCTTTGATTTGCGGCAAACGCTCTTCAGCGCTGTCTTTAATTCTTATCCACGGCTCAATAGCTTCGCGGAGCGCCTGCAAATGCTCCTTGACCGGTACATAAAGGCCATCCGGTTCAGCAAAAGCAAACAGAATACGGGGCTTGCGATTCCAGTTAACGGCAAGCTGACAGCCTCGGCGAATCTCGCGGGTAATTGTGATAGGGGTGCGCATCTGTAAAAACAGCGGAGAGCCGGACCCTGGAAAACCGTCCGGCGATACCGCCGCCTCGAACGGAATAATACCCAGTTCAAGCCCGGACAAGCTCAATCGCAGGTTGATCAACTTTCCGTTTTCACTGCAATTATTACCAAGCTCCGCAATCAAACCGGGAATCTGAGCGAGCACGTCCCCAATCGTCTCGCCGATGTCACGAATCTCGGACTGCCTTTGATCGTCCTTTGCAGGATCTTTTCCCTCAGGATAACGCAAGCGCTGTAGCCGCATTAAAAATTGGCGATGCTCGAACGGCATCCTAATTGTTACCGGCCCGTCTTCGCCGCATAATGCAATATACGAAGTTAAGGGCGAGAGTAGCTGGTTATAGGCGGGGCCGGGTCTTAACAGCTCTAGTTTTATATTGCTGACTGTGGCGTTAGCTGATTTTTTCATATTAAGACCTCACGAATTTTTTGATTTCTTTCGGTATGTTTTTCCCATCACCCTCGACGTGGCTTAGCCGCCCGATCACCTTTCCGTCCTCGACTTTAATCGACACCGCACTGGTTTGATTCAATACAAACGGTTCGCCGTTCTTGTCCGGAAATTTGGCGTCATCAATCAACTCCATGCGCCCCTGCTTATCGACGAGCAACTCATAAACAGGTTTGAATGAGTCAGTGTCTTTCAACATGGCATCGGTAAATTTCAATAGACGGATCCATGTGCCGCAATTGAAATAAAATCGGTTACCCTTCATATCGATTGCACGTTCCAAATGGGTGTGACCTGTTACGATAAAATCAATGGACGAACCCACCGCCGCTTTAACATCTTTGTAAGTGGCGTCTTCATTGTCAATGTCAAACACCTTGTTACCTTCCTTCAACCAGTCCTGCAATGCGCGGCGCAAGGCCTCTTCCTTGCCTACGCCGGAAATCCAACCGGTAAGCCGATCCCAAATCAATTGCGGTAATCCCAAAGTCCCTTCGGGTTTAGCGACTAAAGCGCTGGGTTTACCTAGGTTCTTCTCGGCAGCCAACAGCAAATCGTCCACCGATGATTCACTTCTCATACTGGCTTTGGCGTTCGCACCCAACAACTGATCAATCGTTGCCGCTGAAGTATCGACTTGGTCGCGAGGCTGAAAACCTTCGGCTGAAAGGCGTTGATTAACTTCTCTGCCGCCTTGTACTTTTTCGCCAACAATAGGCAACAACTTGGTGATTTTTGCTAACTGCGAAGGGTCAAGAACAAGCAGCGTTCCGACCGCAGCGCTATCTTCGGGTTTTAGTAAATCAATCCATTTATAGGTTTGCTTCACCTCATTCATGACGTCCTTGACCATTTGCGTACCGGCATTGGGCGACCACTCGTTAGCGTCGAGCGAACGTCCAGCATTTAAACGGCGAGCCACTTTTGCCAAATCTTCGTAGCGATTGTAGTTCCAGGCATCCACTTCATTGCCGTGGGTACAGTAGACTTTCGCATTACCCACGGTGCAGGTGTATCCGGCGCCGATGGTCGAAAACACAATTCGAGAGCGTTTAACCAAATCATCTCCAGCGAGACGCCAAAGAATCAAACTCTGAACCGGAGGAAAAGCTATTTCGATGTCGTGGTTGCCGATCACAAAAACCAGTGTACGCCGCTCTTTTTCGACAAATGCAGCGAGAGCGTCCCAAATGCGAGAGAACGATTTATCTTCCATAATGCCCTTCACTACCGTAACAGCATGGTCCACCTGCACATAGCCCTGCATGTCCCCAGTCAGCGTATCGAACACATCGCCATTCAGCACCAGCGCGACTTTGCCATCCGGAGACTGCTCTGCCGTCCAGCCAATATAACCGGCAAGCCGGACCGTCTCTCGCAGAATCTGGGAGCCAATCTGACCGCCCATGTGTATATCCGAGATCACATGGACCTCGTCGTAAGTCGGGAATTCTTCGAATTTGGTCATTGCGCACTCCTTCATCAGTTGTTACTTCAGTCTATTGACCAAAGGTTTTTAAAGCTGCATTCAGGCCGATATTGGGGCTTTTAGCAGCATGAGAATGCATGGTTGTGAGTTGGTCTTTTTGTTTGTTGTGCTTAGTACTCAGTCATGCTTGTTTTATCAGTCCGTTCGTCCTAATCCTTCGACTACGCTCAGGACTAAAAGTCTTGTCGAATGGGATGAGCGGATTTTCTCGCTCCCACGGGCTCCAACTCGTCGTTATACACATCTTCATTCAATATCAAATTTCGCTGGTAGGGCTTGCCGTGCGCGCCTTGGGAGCCAAAGGCGCGCACGGCAAGCCCTCGTTGCTGTTCGTCATTTCTACTGGAATCACGTTGTCCCGCAGACACTTGTGTATAACGACGAGCGGGCACCGAGGGAACGAGAGCAGCGGAGCTCGCGCTCCAAAACTTTAGTTAAAAAGTCGGCTAACCCTCAGTTTCGTTATCGTCATTAGAGCGGGTTGAGGTTTAAGGCTTTAAATCGTGCAGAAACTCCATTCGGCTGCGGATGAATCCGTGCGTTTGTTTTTTGCGTAAGTCTTCAAACACCTCGCGTAATTCTTTTTCCACTTCATACCAGGCATTTCTTTGCGGCTTGGTATCGCGTATCGGCTTGCCTTTCCTCGGCAAGCCGTTGAGCTTGCCGAAAACTTCCTTTTCCCAACCGCATTGTTCGAGAATAACAGGTATGACCTGAGCTTTGCTGGCATCCGACAGCTCAACCGCACGCTGAATTTCGACGCCGCGAATATAGTCGGAAGCCAAGAACTGGGCGCTGACCAATAGCAAAATAACGTCTGCTTGTTCAAGTTGCTTTTTGATTTCCCCGTCCCACTCCTCGCCGGGCGTAATCAGCCGATCATGCCAACATTCGATTAATCCCGCGCTTTCCCGCATCGGCTTAAGCCGAATCATCAATTGATCCTTGAGCTTGGCATCTTTGCTGGAGTAGCTGATAAACACTCGTGCCCTCCATTGTTCCTCGTCGCGGGCTGCCGGTTCAGACAAGCGGTTCAATTCAATACTGGGATCAACGCTGATAGTGCCTTGGGGTGTCGATGCCGAGGAGTTTTGCTTTTTCGCTTCATCGGCTAACAAAGTCTGGACGGGAACATAAACGTCCGCTTGCCCCTCGATTTCCAGAAATTCCTGCTGATCCAATCCTCCGATGTCGTCATGGATAGTGCGAAAATCGGCTTGGATGACCCCAAGCAGTGACAGCCGGGCGGATTTTTCACCGATGACCACAACCTGAATTTCCCGTTCCTCTTCGTCCACTCGCACCAAAGCACGCGCGCCACGATCTTCCAGTATCACGCCGTTGACCCAGCGCGGCAGCGGTTCGCCGTCCTCCACTCCCTCGCTGAGCGGGTAGCTGCGAGTAATAAAACGAGGTAATAAACCTTCGGGAATGACCGGATAGGTGTACTTTAAGCGAGTGGCATGCTGGGTCGCTTGCCATTCGGTGCCCAGTTCCGGCTGTTCTTCCGGCAAGCGTTGCGGCACCAACCATCGGTCGCCAGCCTCGTTGAGCGGAAAAGCCAAATCGAAACGGCGCATCAGTTCTATCAGGTAAAAGCACATTTCCTCCGGTTCTTTGGGCAATACCTGCCTGACCCGGTCCAGCGTCAGTTCGGCGCTGCCGTCGTCCGCTACCGCCTGACGCAGCAGCGCATAAATGCCTTCGGTCACCCAGCGCGGATTCAGCACCGTGGAATTGCGCAAGCGTTCGTCCTGTCCATAGTTCAAGGCGATGCCCAGCGCATGAAACACTTCCGCCAATATCCGCTGACTGCCGGTATCGGTCTCGCCCAGCTTGGCGCAGGTAGCCTGGAACTCGCTGTAAGGCAGATAATTTTTCTTGCGTTGCGCTTTTTCCAGCCGCTCCTTGATCTTCCACCAACTGAGCTTAAAAGGCTGGCGGACGATCTCCATCGGTTCCACGGTCGCCGCCAGCTTGGCTTTAAGCTCGTCGATGCCCAACCCGGTTTGGCAGTCGGTCTCGATAAAATCGATGATGAAGGGATATTTCTCTTTCAACAGATTGCGATCCAGCTTAAACGGATGTTCTTTCCATTTGTTCAAGACCACGATCACCGGGGCGGTGTTGCCGTCCGCATCGCCGGCGAACGCCCGGATCAACCGCAGCCAATAATCGGCATCGGATTTTTGCGTGTCCTCCCGGCCGGTCAGCACCAACACATAAACGTTGTTACTGGACAGAAAGAACTGGTGAGTGGCATGGGTAATCACTTGCCCGGCGAAATCCCACAGATTGAACGTCACTTCATGCTCGCCGCAGGCCAGCTGCCAGCGAGAAATGTCGATGCCTTGGGTTTCTTTACGTTTAAGACTGAACGTGCCTTTGACCAGCCGCTGTACGATGGAAGTTTTACCGGCAGCGCCCCGCCCGACCAGCACCAGTTTGATTTCATTTAATGCCCGACCGTCTTTGTCCCGTGCGCCGAAATAAGCGGCTAGAATAGCGTTGGGACTGGTGCGATGCTTCTCGTTGGAACGACGTTCATAGCGTTCGATATATTTGCCGAGCAGGGTACGGTCCAGTCCCAAACGCGGATTTCCCTGTAACCACAACTCCTGAAATACCTGATGGCGCAGGCCATCAGGCAGCGCCGATAGGTCATTGAAAGCCACATCCAGGACTTGTAATGAAGCAAAACGGCCCACAGACTCCGGTAGTGCGGTGAGCTGATTGCGCGAAACGTCGAGCTGCTGCAACTGGTTCAGCCGGCCTAAACTACCGGGTAGCTCAGTGAGCTGATTGTCCGAAACATCGAGCCGCTGCAGCTGGACCAGCTGGCCCAAGCTATCGGGCAGCGCAGTAAGTTGATTATTCGAAACGTCGAGCTGCTGCAACTGGGTCAGTTGGCTGAGACTGTCTGGTAAATATGTGAATTGATTACCCGAGACATAAAACTTCTTCAACCCGGTCAGTTGGCTCAAAGTATCAGGCAGTGTGGTGAGCAGATTGTCTCCAACGTAGATTAGCTGTAACTGAGTTAGCTTCCCCAGACTATCGGGTAACACCTTCAGCTGGTTGATTCCAATCCAGAGAACTTGCAACTGGGTTAATTGGCTCAAGCAATCGGGTAGTGTGGTGAACAGATTTTGCGAAAGATCAATAGATTCCAACACCCCCAATTCCCTCAACCACTCCGGCAGCTGGGTCAGTCGGTTTTCCCCAAGATCCAACTGCCTAAGCTGCGGCAACTCTCGCAGTTGCTCCGGCAGGGTTTCCAAATCCAGGCCCGATAAATCAAGCTTTTCGTCCCCTCCCACCCTGACCTCGGCTATCCGCCGCAATGCTTCTTCAATCATAAATTCCCACCTATCCTAATTTCCGCGTATCCAACCAAACCACTTGCCCGGTCCTTTTCTTCACTTCCTCTACCATATGCCGCGTTCCTCCCGGCCCATCGCCATCGCCGCCATTCCATAAACAAACAAAACGCACTTTCTCCGGCCCATAAGCCAGCGCGGTATTCAGCAGCCAGAAATTGCAGCGTTCATAAGGATCGCGTTCGGATTCGCCCAACTCCTTCGGCATACAGCGAGGCGGACGTTCCGGTGCGAGCTTGGCCTTGACGGCGTAATAGCGGCTACGCCAGTCACCGGCAGCCGGGGCAACGGAACGTTCGATAAAATCAGGCTCGGGAAACGGTTGCAGCAATTGCAGCTTCACGCCGCGCGCTTGGCAGGCTTCGGCAAAAATCAGGTCGCCGCCGCTGGCGCCTTGGGTAAAGGCCAAGTCCTCCGGGCCAGCGCCGAGTTGATCCAGTGCGTTCGCGATTGCCGCTTCGGCCATAGGAACTTTATCCAGCGGAAAGCGCGGTGTTGCGCGGCAGGGAGCATCGACCATGTGCCCGGAAAACAGCAATATTTGCCGGGGTTGCTGCTCGGGTGGATTAAGCCGTTGCAGCGCACGTTCGAAAGCGGCAATACCGGCGGCTACGCAATCGGGCCGAAAGCCCAGGTCTTGCAAAAGGCGCAGTTGGGCCAATGTGGAATTGAGCGCGAACCAGTCCTTCTCGGCTTTGGCGATGGCTTCTTTGTAAACCGCTGCAACGGTTTCCGGGGTACCGGCCAACACTGCCAAATCGCCCAGCGTGGCTTTGGCCCAGAACTGTTGATTCGGGTCGGTTTCGCAGTCCGCGCTGAAACGTACTGCACCGGCCATCGGTTCGGCTTCCGTATCGTAACGGGTATCGCCGGTAAGAGCGCGGTACAGGTGCATCAAGGTCAACGCATTGATGCCGGAATAGTAATGGCCTTGATTGCGGCGGAAAGCTTGACGATAGCTTTCGATAGCGGCACGCAGCAGCGCGTCCTGATAAGCGGCCTCTTCCC
>Ga0207972_100470_pt1 | contig 10072 bp, 10 predicted proteins | sample LakWasMe75_LOW10_2_FD_183903 | JGI IMG/M metagenome (GOLD analysis project Ga0207972, IMG submission 183903) | Freshwater sediment methanotrophic microbial communities from Lake Washington under simulated oxygen tension - Sediment Metagenome... | ecosystem: Environmental > Aquatic > Freshwater >...
CCGCTGCCGCGAAACAGTTGCAGCAACACCGTTTCCAGCTGATCTTCCCGGTGCTGGGCAAGCAGCAACGCATCATCGGCTTTAATTAACGACTTTAAAGCCGCGTACCGGGCGTTTCTGGCGGCTTCTTCAGGGCTTTCGCCCGGCGCCGCATTGGCATTAACCCGTAGCGTTAAGAATTCAACACCCAGGTCTTTAGCCGTCTTTTCACAATGCTTGGCCCAAGATTCGGCCTCTGCCTGCAAACCGTGATGTACATATACTGCGGTGAGCCTGTCTTTGAGTTGAGGTATAGACGCGCAACAATGCAGCAAAACATGGGAATCCACGCCGCCGCTGTAGGCGATATAAAATCTTTGCCGCTCACCCCCAAGATCAAGTTGCTTGAAAATGTTGCCGCAAAAATCCTCGTAGAAACTCGAATCTTTAACCTTTTGTCTTTCGCCTTGCACCTTTCGCCTACGTTCTACTTCCCGCCTTCCTCGGTAAAAACACCAAAATCCATAATCCGTTGGTAGCGTTTTTCCATTAAAGTATCGACAGGCTGCCGCATCAATTCGTTCATGTGCCGAACCAGCGCGTCCTTTAAGTTCATGGCAATAACTTTAAAATTCCGATGTCCGCCGCCTAAAGGTTCCCTGACCACTTCATCCAGAAAACCCTGCTCGCGAATACGATCCGAAGTAATACCCATCGCCTCGGCCGCCAATTGCGATTTATCCGCGCTTTTCCACAGAATGGATGCGCAGCCTTCCGGTGAAATAACCGAATAGGTGCTGTATTCCAGCATGATCAAACGGTCGCCTACGCCGATAGCCAGCGCGCCGCCGGAACCGCCTTCGCCGATAATGGTGCAGATAATCGGTGTTTTCAGCCTGGCCATTTCAAACAGGTTTCTGGCAATCGCTTCGCTTTGGCCGCGCTCTTCCGCGCCGATGCCCGGATAAGCCCCCGGTGTATCGATCAGGCAAATAACCGGCATTTTGAATCGCTCCGCCATTTTCATCATGCGCAATGCCTTGCGGTAACCTTCCGGGCGCGGCATGCCGAAATTGCGATAAATTTTTTCCTTGGTGTCGCGTCCCTTTTGATGACCGATCACCATAACCGGCTGCCCCTCAAGGCGAGCCAAGCCACAAATAATCGCCGGATCGTCGGCATAAGCCCGGTCGCCGTGCAACTCATGGAAATCGGTAAAAATATGTTCCACATAATCCAGCGTATACGGACGACCCGGATGGCGGGATAACTGGGAAATCTGCCAATCGGAAAGATCGGTAAAAATCGACTCGGTCAGTGCCTGGCTTCGGTCTTCCAGCTGTTTAAGCGCATCGGAAATATTAATGTTATTGTCAAACTGCACATTGCGGAGTTCTTCAATTTTCGCTTCTAGTTCAGCGATAGGTTGTTCGAAATCGAGAAATTTTAGGTCCATGTAGACTTGATCTGAAAAGTTGTTGCAGTAATGAGTAATTTTATAGAAATTCAACAATTTTTTCTAAATAAATTACAGACTCCAATTGAGCTTAAAATCGTAGCTTATCCACAAAAGACGCAAAAGACACGAAAGACAACAAATAAATCAGCATGTTGTGCTTAACGGACTATCCCCCCGCTCCCTTTTCATGCCCGCGGCGTTCACTACTAATAAGCAAGATTGAGATGAACTGAGTACAATTGTACCCAGCCACCCCCACTAACAAACAGGATAAAAAATGATTGAAAACCTACCAGCAACAAACAAAGTTACCTACTGGCAACCGTCGGCAGGCGAAACAATTGCAGGCGTAATTCAAGGCAGTGGCACTTTTAAAAATTCACTCTATAACGAACAGAAAACCATGCTTTTACAGGATGATAACGGCTCGGTTGTGAGTATTGGCCTAAATCGTTATTTGATACACAGCTTGAAACAACATAACGCCGCACCAGGGGATTTAGTAACAGTGACTTTTCACGGCAAAGAGCAGAAAAACAACGAGCGTTCTTTCAATCGGTATACTTTGCTGGTTGATAAGATTACTGGCTCAGCATAAAAACAAAAAAGGGTGCTTTTGATTGGTAATGTAACTGCCCCCCTTTTTCCTAGCTCAAATTAATAGAACGCGTATCAAACGGATTTGAACGAACTTTTAAGCCACGCCAAATTTGTTATGCCGCGTTACGCAGCCACAGAATCAAAACGACGAATATTCAAAAGCGCGTCATGCAGCAAAGTTTCAGCTTCTTCGGTATCGTAATCGGCTTGCAAACCAAGCCAGAAACCGGGCGTGGTGCCAAAGAATGCCGCCAGCCGCAAGGCTGTATCCGCTGTGATAGCCCGCTTTCCCGCGCAAATAGCCGAAATACGCGCATCGGTAACACCAACCTCCTTTGCCAAGCGATACTGGCTAATCTTCAGCGGGATGAGAAACTCCTCGCGCAGCACCTCGCCGGGGTGAATATTAGGTAGTCTATTCATATTGCCTCCTCAATGGTAATCGCATATTTCTACACGTTCCGCATGACCATCGTTCCAGACAAAACATACCCGCCACTGGTCGTTGATACGGATGCTCCATTGCCCTTTACGATTGCCCTTTAAAATCTCAAGCCGATTATTGGGTGGAATACGCAAATCGTCAATACACTTGGCATTATTGATCATACGCAGCTTGCGCCGAGCCACAGACTGAATTTGAACCGGTAACTTTTTCGAAAACTCGCCTTTCCAAACCTTGTTCGTTTCATCGTCATGGATTGATCTAATCATAAATTATATACTATCGCCAAACGAAAGCACGGTCAAATTGTGTTAAAAACAATGTCGATAATGAAAGACCTGGCACTCGACTTTCGCTGAAACAATTTTTTAGCGGCATAAACTCAACCTAAATAACCAATGATATCCATACGTTGATGAGGAGTAAGGCCCTTGCTTTTTACTTTTGTTGCCGGATAATCGCATAGAAATACCAAAACGTTTGACGTCGGCTCACAGCAGCGGGTAGCATGAAAACACTTCCAGCAAATCAATAGCCTGTAACCGTGCATAGCCAACGCTTCAATAAAATTATTCACTTAACAGAACATGCCCAAAAACGCATGATTGAACGTGATATTTCAATGGATTTGCTAATCGACCTCATCGAAACAGGACAGTTAAGCTATAAAGACGACAAACATGCGTGGATTGCAAAGTTCTATCAACATCGAACCGACAACTTGCTTTGCGCCGCTGTAGTCATAGATCAAACGGTTATTGTTAAAACAGTGATGTATCACTTTAGCTTCGAGAATGAATTATGAAAACAATTTACTACCCTGAAGACGATATATTGGAACTGCATTTCAGCGACAACCCTATCGTTAGAGAAACAACCCAAGATTGGAATGTGGTTTTGTCTTACGATGCTAATAATCACCTTGTGCAGATGGTGATATTAGAGGCCAGCGCTTCCGGTCTTCTGCCTTTGCAGGAACAGAAAGCCGCTTAAGTTATAGTCGGGTTACGCTATGCTAACCCGACATGACTTTCTTTTGAACATGCACAATGAAAGACTCCGCCATTTATTACACAAGCTGATATAACTTCAAGATGACCAAAATAGACTTTTTTGTCAGCTATAACGAGCACGACAAGCAATGGGCCGAGTGGATAGCTTGGCAGTTGGAAGCAGCTGATTATAAGGTTTTGATCCAGTTATGGGACTGGGGGCCTGGGAATAATTTTATCTTAGAGATGCAAAAAGCCTCAGAACTTTGTAAGCGAACAATAATCGTCCTATCACCGCATTTTCTCAAAGCCCAATACACCCAGCCTGAATGGGCGCAAGCCTTTGCCCAAGACCCAACCGGAGCAAAGCGACTTCTGATACTTGTACGTGTTGCCACATGTGAACTGAAAGGATTTTTCAGTCCATTGGTCTATATAGATTTCTTAGACACTCCCCCCTCGGATAAATACGAACGAAGAGAATATCTGATAACTAAGCTGCTTGATGGTGTCGACTCAAGGCGCAAGAAACCAGTAGAAGAGCCGCCGTTGCCTGATATGGAATCCACTTTGATGTCAGCAGCTGCTTTATCGGACGGTGAAAAACAGCAGCAATCTGAATCAAATAAAGAAACGCCACCGAATAGCAAATTTTACGGAAAGCAGCACAGTAAATTGCTACATTATTTTGTAACAGACTGGCTACCAAAAGGGCCACCAGTTGCCATATTGCAAGGATTTCCAGGATGCGGAAAAACTCAATTAGCCATGGCAGTTGCGTCCAACGCACCCCATAAAATTATTCAGATTCAACCGCCACCGGATGCACAAGATCCTTCGTTGGATGTTTTAAGAGACCTTGAAGAACCACTGGCTAGCGAAGGTATTTCTGATTTGGCGGATGAGTTTGAAAAGGGAGCTGAAGGTGACCTTTTCAATGCTTTGCTCAAAGTGCTACGGCGGGAACGGATACTGATTGTTATTGACGAGTTCCAGCATCTATTTGCCAATAGAGATACTCTCCCTCCAGTGGGCTGGCAACACCTGATAGAAAAACTCAATAATTCCATTCGCCCAGCAGGCAGGTTATTACTCATCAGTAATCGTGCCGTCAAGAAGGTACTGTGGTGCGAGAAGTGTGTCACTAAAGAACTTAAAGGCCTCACTGATACAGAGGCGACTGACTTTCTTTATGATTTGCTTAAATCAAAGGATTTAACAGCAAAGGTTCCCACCGAAAGGATGGAAGAAATATGCCGTCGCTTAGACGGCAATCCACGGGCGTTAACAACATTAGTTGAAAGCTTGGTTTGCGATTCCCTTGAAGACTTGCTTTCGTTGGCACCCGATCTCTTTAACACTGGCGACGTCGAGATAATAAATCATGATCTGGTTGAGGATTTTGAACATGACTTGATTGAGCGGACTCTTTCCCGCATGGACGGCGATCTGCTGAAATTCATGCGGCGGATTGCAGTGCATCGCCGACCATTCAAGAAAGAAGCCTTTTCAGAATTCCCAAGCACTGACGTTCCTGCGCTAGCCTTAAGGAAACTGCTCATCTACAGATTTTTACTGAAGGACACCCCAAGCGGTGACACCATGCATCCGTTAGCGCGAGAGATCAGCGTTACGCGGCTACGCGATGAGAAGGCAGAGTGGAAGCAAGCTCACGATTTCGCGGCAAACTACCATTTCAGACATTTTAAAGCCATTCAAGTGAAAGGCGCCGAAAGATGTATTACGTCTTATGCGGAATTGAGGCACCATCTTTTTGAGGCCGGTCGCATTAGCGAACTTTATCTTGCCAATGACAGGCTCGCACAATTCGCCTTGTCGCAAATTCCAAAGGCCACTCATTCAGAAGCCCCCACCCATGTTGAAACATTGGAAGAGCGCATCGCATTGATTTCGGCGTTGCCGGAAGATAGTAGGCCAAAGGGCTTGGAATACCATTTGGCTTTATGCTTGAAGCACCGCAATACTGGCGATGATTACCAAATGGCGCTGTTCCATGTGCGGCGTGCCGTCGGGCCACATGCTTACTATGCCGTATGGCTACTTCTCATTGAGCTTGAGTATTCGCTGAATGGGGTAGACGCCATGCTCAAGGCGCAGGACGAAGCACTCAAATATCTCGGCAGCGGAAGCAATGCCTTTGCGATTTATCTCCGCTGTGCCAATCTTCTGGGAAAAGATAACAAGTTGGAGGCTGCAATCAATGTGCTTGAGAAAGGCATCTCTACGCCGGGTGTTGCATGTCTTTCAACGCTTATAGACCAATGCTCAAGCTATATGGAGCAAACAGGCCGGTACGACGATGCCATTAGAATACTAAAAAAATGCATCGACACCCCCAACACGCCGGAACTTTGGAAAGTTTATGTTCAATGCGCGAAGTTAATGGCACAAATGAACCGCTCGGGCGAGGCGGCTGCGTTACTTCAAAAGGGACTCACTGTTTCTGGTATGACTTCACTTCAGCACCTTTACCTGTTGCTGGCTGAGTTGATGGTGATTGATAGAAAAGATGATGATGTAATTCGTTTGCTTAAAGATGGAATTTCTGACGCGAGAGTAATAGAGAAAAAGGATATTTACTGTTTATGTGCCGAGTTGTTGGTGAAAAATAATCGTGTAGAAGAAGCAACGGCACTTTTGGGAAATGGCATATCATCGGAATCAATTAAAGATCCCGTTCCGCTTTACCATAAATTTGCCACGATCATGGAAGAGTCAGGCAATACGGATGGCGGTGTCAAATTTCTAAAGGGGGCAATGTCACACCCTATTATGTCGCTGGAACACTCTATCTATCTTGCCTGTGCCAAACAATTATTTCATGCTAGAAATATTGATGATGCCATCAGTGTGTTGAAGCAGGGGCTGCTGGTATCCAATATGAAGGATAAAGATCAGCTTTATAAAATGTGCGCCGAGTTAATCGAAAGACAAGGTCGCTTGGATGATGCCATTGGGATTCTTGAGAAAGGTATCGCAGACAAAAACGCACATAACCAAGCTTACCTTTACCAAACTTACTCAGAACTGTTGGAGAAATCCGGTCGGCTTAATGATGCTATCGAAATACTGAAGAAAGGCATTAACGCGCCAGCATTACCAAATAAAGTAGTACTGTTTCAAGCTTGCGCAAAGCTGCTGAAAAAGGCCGATCGCACGTCAGAAGGAATTGAACTGATCGAAAAGGCAATTCATCTGCCGGGTATGACAGGCCTAGTCATTCTTTACCGAACCTGTGCAGAGTTGATGGTGAGTGTAGATCGACAGCAGGATGCTGTTCAACTCCTATACAAGGCAATTGATGAGCCAAAAATAGGCAACATTGCATCACTGTATCGATTATGCGCCAACTTAATGATGGCAGCAGGACAACGTGAAGAGGCTATATCTCTTTTGAAGAAGGGTATTCTTGTTTACCCGAGAGATAAAGATTTGAAATCTTTTTATGAGAAAGCTGCGTAGTCAGCTATAGCACAGCCTACAAAACAAAAGCGGGAACCCTCAAAAACAAATGCCGGGGTCAGGCCTTACATTTGACTTCACCCACCCTCTTTGATGTGTCAAATGAAAGAGCAAAGGACAGCAGAGTTAAGTCATGCACTCATACATTTCGCCAGTCGACCCGATAGCTTGAGCAAAAGCTCTTCGTCGCCAAACATTTTGCTATATAAACAACATGTCCCACCACTGCTAAATCGAATGGGTTAATTTCAGCATGAGCCCCACGATTAAGGTCATTTGTAACACCCCCACACCGACTACCCAGCGAATTAATTCGGCTTTGGATTCGGCAATGTCTTTGGCAACTTTTAATTCCAGTTCCCTGATGCCTGCATCGACTTTTAACTCCAGCTCTTTTAAATCCCGTTTAGTGGCTAAATCGTCCAGTTGATAGTCATGCCTAGCTTGTTCCAGCGTGGTGCTGATCGCGGTTTTTTGGAGCTTGGTAATAGCTTCTGCTTGCTGCTCGCTGAATCCGGCACTTTTCAGCTCCTTGATAAACTCGTGGGTATCGAAGGTGATGGTTGTCATAACTGTTCCTGTATTTTTTGACTAGAAAAAGACGGTGTCAGGCCTTACATTTTACACTTCCCCTCTTTTCAGCCTGTTTCACTGCGCGGCTTACTGTGGCGTAACTCACGCCAAAATATTCGCCCACTTGTGCAAGTGTATAGCCCGGTAGATACGCTACGCGAGAACCAATGGGTCAGTATCGATTGGAAAATCAAAAATCAATCTAATCTACCTCATTAATTTCATCAAAAAAACGCCTTCAATACCAGCGATATAACGCCAAGCATCCATCTGTTTAGTTTTAATTCACCATCAATGCGCTCAAACCGAACATTCATGTCGGCCTTAATTTCGTTTTTGGCTTCGATTAGGTCATGCTTAGTGACAAGCCCATCCTGAACTTCGGCAATCACACGTACAACCCCGCCTCGGCTTGCGCTTGTGGAATTCCGGCAGTTTTAAGTTTGTCTACCAGCTCAAGCGTATCAAAGGTAATAGTGGTCATGATCAGTCTCCCCTGTTATTTTTTGGACAGTTTAGCAGATATTTGACTTTAGCTGTTTTGTTGGGATCAACTTGAAGGGATTTCTCCATGACTACGATCACCTTTGACAAAAAGCAGCGTAGGTTGGGTTGATACTGTTCCAATCTAACCTACTATTTTCCAGCTGCCAAATAGTCATTCACTTAAGTCGCGCCCTTATCCAACGCTTTCAAATGCTTTAATTTTTCCTTGATCTTGATTTCCAGGCCTCGGTCTACCGGCTGGTAATATTGCCTGCCTGCCAGCTCATCGGGAAAATAATTCTCCCCGGCGGCATAGGCTTCCGGTTCGTTATGGGCATAGCGGTATTCCTTACCGTAATCCAGCGATTTCATCAGCTTGGTAGGTGCATTCCTTAAATGAACAGGCACTCCCAGACTGCCGCTTTGTCTGGCATCGGCCATTGCCGCGTTGTAGGCCATATAAACCGCGTTGCTTTTCGGCGCGCAGGCCAGATAAACGACGGCTTGCGCCAATGCCAGCTCGCCTTCCGGGCTGCCTAAGCGCTCCTGGGCTTCCCAGGCATTGATGCAAATCTGCAAGGCTCTCGGATCGGCATTGCCTATATCTTCGGAGGCCATCCTGACAACCCGCCTAGCCAGATAGGACAAATCGCAGCCGCCATCCATCATCCGGCACAGCCAGTACAACGAAGCATCGGGCGAACTGCCGCGCACGGATTTATGCAGCGCCGAAATCTGGTTATAAAATTCTTCGCCCTGATTATCGAAACGACGTACGCCGCCCGATAGCACTTCTTTGGCAATAGCCTCGTTAACCGTCTGTCCGCCCTTGGCGGCGGCAAGTTCTACGGCGATTTCCAACAGGTTAAGCAGTCTTCGGGCATCGCCGTCAGCCGCTTGGGCAAACTGCTGTTTTATATCATCGGCCATTTCGATAGCCGATCCGCCCAAACCGCGCACTTTATCGGTTAACGCTTTATCGATTACCGCCAATAAATCATCAGCCGTTAATGCATTAAGCACATAAACCCGGGCTCGCGACAATAACGCATTGTTCAGTGCAAAAGACGGATTTTCGGTGGTCGCGCCGACAAAATAAACCGTTCCGTCTTCGACATGCGGCAGGAAAGCATCCTGTTGCGATTTGTTAAAGCGATGCACCTCATCGACGAACAAGATGGTGCGCCGATGTTGTTCCAACTGGATTTTTTTGGCCTCGGCGACCGCCGCCCTTATTTCCTTAACGCCGGACAGCACCGCCGAAATGGGCATAAATTCGGCATCGGAATGTTGGGCAATGAGTCGCGCCAATGTGGTTTTGCCGGTGCCTGGAGGCCCCCAGAAAATCATCGAGTGCAAGCGCCCCGAGGCTATGGCTTCGTAAAGCGGCTTGCCGGGTTTCAGGATATGTTGTTGACCGACGTAATCGGCCAACTCTGTCGGCCGCATCCGGTCGGCCAGAGGTTTGGTTAAATCATCGAAAAGCATAAGAGCAGGTTAAAGGCAAAAGACGAAAGGCTAACGGTACATACAGCTTGCGCCTTTTGCCCTTTGCCTAAATTCAATCCGAGAAAACATCGACACCCTTGGGCGCTTTAAATTCAAATAAAGTTTGCTTTAACGGCGGGTTCAAAATGACATTGGAAAAATAAATGCGCGTCAGCTGGCCGAAATTATCGCTCAACTCCATGCCGCCCAACGAATCGTTATTTAAACCGATCAGGACATATTTAAAACTGCTTTCCTGATTTTTAGGCAACAATTTTATCCACATCAAATTACCGTCGACGCCCTGCTGTTCCATGGTGAAATTCTCATCCAGCGATATTTCCCCGCTTAACAGCAAGGCCGGTGTTGAACCCACGGATTCATCGAGTTTTTTGACGGTAACCTGTTCCAGATCGGTGTCATAAAACCAGACTTTTCCTGACGTAGAGACGATCTGCTGTTGGAATGGTTTTAAATAATCCCAACGAAACTTCCCCGGCCGTTGCAGGTAAAAAACACCATAACTGGTTTGAGTGGGATTGCCCGCTTCATTAATCAATACCTGTT
>Ga0207972_100471_pt1 | contig 10065 bp, 8 predicted proteins | sample LakWasMe75_LOW10_2_FD_183903 | JGI IMG/M metagenome (GOLD analysis project Ga0207972, IMG submission 183903) | Freshwater sediment methanotrophic microbial communities from Lake Washington under simulated oxygen tension - Sediment Metagenome... | ecosystem: Environmental > Aquatic > Freshwater >...
TTCATAAAAAATAGCTCTGATTAATAATTATTCACATTTTCTCGCAATTCAGACATTTGTGCCAGTAAAGTAATGTTTAAGCTCAAGGTATAATGGCACTTTATTACAAAATATGCTCAATTATGCGTTTAGTCGTTCAAGGCTCTGCTATCACCCTTTCACATTTAACCCATATTCACCGACTATGCGGCACCAGTGTGCAGTTTGTGCAAATTGCACAGCATGCTTATTATTTGGCTAACCAACCAACGGTGCAGCCTGAGATTCAGCGATTCTGTGCCGAGCAGAACATAGACTGCGCATACGTTCAGGACAAAGAATTACTGCAGAATTTTGGCTTGTGCGTGATGGATATGGATTCCACTTTGATCAGCATTGAATGTATCGATGAAATTGCGGATATGGTTGGCATTAAGCCGCAAGTAGCCGCAATTACCGAGCGTGCAATGCAGGGCGAACTCGATTTTGGGCAAAGCCTGCGTGAGCGCGTGGCTTTACTTAAAGGCTTATCTGAAGACGACTTGATGCGCGTGCTGAACGAGCGCCTGCAACTGAACCCAGGTGCAAAAGAATGGATTGAAACCTGCAAGAAGAACAACATCACAACCCTGCTAGTTTCAGGTGGGTTCACATTTTTTGCGGAGCGCGTTAAAGCCATGCTAGGGCTGGATTATGCCGTTTCCAACACGCTGGAAATTATCGATGGCAAACTTACCGGACGCGTTCTGGGTAACATTGTAGATGCGCAAGTAAAGGCAAATGAGTTAACGAAACTGAGGGATCAACTAGGGCTGGCTGCGACACAAACCATTGCTATTGGTGACGGTGCAAATGACTTGAAAATGATGGCAGTTGCCGGGGTTGGCGTGGCTTATCATGCAAAACCGGTGGTGCAGGCACAGGCCAGCTACGCCATCAATCACGTTGGACTCGATGGCGTGATCAATCTCTTCACAAGCTAAACAAGCCTTTTCTATAACCGGGCAAGCTCTTCTTCAGTAAACCCAGCCTTGCGCCTAGCTTCAATATTCAAAGGCTTGCGCATGGCTGGAGCGCTGTATTGCATGGCTAAAGTTTCATAACACGCAATCGGCTCCAAACCGCGCTGTTCACACAGCCAGTTAAACCAATGATTGCCGATAGCTACATGGCCAATCTCATCGCGCAGAATAATATCCAGAATTTCGGCAGCATCGTTATCACCGATCTGTGCAAATTTATTGCGTAATGGCGGGCTGGCATCCAATCCACGCGCCTCCATTGTTCTGGGCACCAATGCCATTCTTGCCAATACGTCGCCCTGTGTGCGCTCTGCCATCTCCCACAGGCTGTTATGGGCATTAAAGTCACCATACTGATAGCCCATATTCAGCAAATAGCCATTCAGCAGCCCGAAATGATAAGCTTCTTCAGCAGCCACCTTGAGCCAATCTGCGTAGTATTGCGGTGGCATATCAGCAAAGCGCCAGACTGCATCCAGCGCTAAATTGATCGCATTAAACTCGATATGCGCCAGTGCATGAATCAGCGCGGCTCTGCCTTCCGGTGTGCGCATGGACCTTTTTCCAACTTCGAGCGGCGAAACCAGAAGTGGCTTTTCGGGTCGTCCAGGAATATCTAGAGGTTCAGGCAAGGTTGCAGCTGCGTCAAGCGCAAGCTGCCCTGCAATCCATGCTGCATTCAGGCTTTTAACACCGTCTGCTTTACGTGCCGGACTTGTGTTGACCAGCCAGTTAATTGCAGCCTCACGTAAATCAATGGCCTCAAGTGAGCAGCTAAACCGGCAAGTGTTATTCATCATTCGTATTCTAATAATTACAGCTTATTTCAGCGGTATAAAATCCAGTACACCAGCTTTCATATCTGGCACCAGCAAATAAGCTTCGTCTTTAGTGATCGCAATATCTGCTGCTGCCTGATATCCAGATTTAATCACTGTGACATCACCTTTGGTATTTACACTGAAAACCTTGCCGTTCTTCCAGTCACTCACATACATGGTGCCGTTAGAGTGATGCACTAAACCGTCGCCACCGCCGAAGCCTTCCGCAATATCTGTGAGTTGCCCTGTTTGCGTATTCAAGCTGTATAGAATACCGGATACAAAATCCACCTCTAATATAAAGTTTCCGGTGTCATCCGCCAGCAGGCCATTAGGACCTTTAAGCTTGGCATCCTGCTTATCATTAATCAGCAATGTTACTTTGCCCTGCGCATTTATCTTATAAATTGCACCGCCACCGCCTTTACCAAGGATATCACCGCTGTCGCTCACATAAAGATTGCCCTGCGGGTCGGCTTCCAGATCGTTTAAGAATATCGGCGTACTGGGGAATGCATCACTGGCTACGAAAACACTGGTTTTACCAGCCGAATCAATTTTGATCACTTTATTCTTATCAGCAGCATATAGATTTTTACCGATGATGACCAAACCTTTGGGATCATCCAGCCCGGTAGCAAAAACCGCTGCTTTACCGTTACGATCAATTACAGTAATCTGACCATCCCCATCTTTACCGAACTCGTTAATCTCAGACACATAGATGCGGCCATCCTTGGCCTGAACTACTGACTCTGGGGTCTTTAAGCCTGTAATTTTCTGCGGATTATCAAGTGTAGTTTTTGTAGCGCTCTGGCACCCTAACACCATAAATGTTGACGCCAGCACTAATCCGATTTTTACATGTGTTTTCAACACGGGTTCTCCTAAAAAGGTAAAGCGCGACGTAATTTATTAGTCGGCAACAATGTCACCATGCTGCAAGGTGTTGTTTCTGTTTGACTGACAGCATCCGCACCAATCTGAGTCTGCAATGTACTATCAGCTTTCATTTTGCTGATGGCATGATCAATCGCTAGCGCATAAGATTGCTTAATCCTACTTTCAGCCTGCATGCCTATTCTCCCATGCACGTTAGCTTCACCGACATAAGTGCCAACATGTTTACCTATTCCGGTATAAACTTCGGCAGTCACTTTGCCATAAAATTGTTGCACTTGCGGGTTATAAAACATTTTAGGCTGCAGCCAAACCAGCACTCGGCCAGACTGATTAGCATCGCAGACTTCTACCTTACCATATACCTTGCCAAGCTTTTCTATTGCTATGCTTTCTACTAGCGGCCCCTGGTAAAACCAGTAATCAGAATATGGATGCCAGAGCTTAATCGGATTTGTGAATTCAACAGGCTGGATGTAAAGCAGCACATCGTGTTTGGTTCCAGCATGTGCAGCACTATCAGCCCAAGCACTGAAACTAAGCATTACACCTAAAACTGCAAACCACTTATGAATATTTTTTTTCATTTTTTTCTCTATTTACCTTGATAACTAATGCGATATATTACGTCTGAGTCGTCATCTGAAACATAAAGTGCTCCGTCAGGGCCTACAGCAACATCAACGGGGCGGCCTGTCACATTATTTCTTTTTAACCATCCGCTTTCTGAACCATTGGCTAACCAGCCCGTTGCAAAATCTTCCACCTTGACAGGTTTGTTGTCCTTGAATTTTACACGAACCAGCTGGTAACCTGCCGGCTGCTGACGGTTCCATGAGCCGTGCAAAGCCACTATTGCATCTGACTTATATTCAGCCGGCCAGTTCGTTTTATCAAGAAAGGCAATCCCGATTGGGGTTGTGTGTGAGGTAAAAGTAATTGCGGGGGCTTGTGCGGTTTTGCAAAAACCAGACTCACCTTTGAAGTTTGGGTCTTCTACCATCGTTTTCTTAACCGGATCAGCCCAACAATGTGGCCAGCCATAATGTTTGCCAGCCTCAATTTTATTGAGGTGCTCCGGCGGAATCTCATCATTGACTTTACCGCCGACAGTATCGGAACGATTATCAGCCCCATTATTGGTTGCATACATATCACCTGTTGCCGGATGCCAGGTAAAACCCTGAGAATTACGCAAACCGCTGGCCCATATTGCAGACTGCTGATGCCTGCCCAGCGTAGTGAGCGCACCCGCAGGTTTGCCATCTATGGTGTAACGTAAGATCGTTGCACGTAACGGATTGCTTTCTATGCACACATTGCAGCTTGAACCCACATTAATATACAAATAACCATCGGGGCCAAGCTTAATCGTTTTAGTCCTATGTCCGCCGGTAGGTAGATTGGAGATGAACGGCTCGGCGACAGACCAACGACCATTGACCTGCTTGATTTTTACCACGCCATCCTGATTGGCTACCAGCAACGCGTCATCAACAAAAGCCAGCCCCTGCGGGTAATTTAAACCCTGCGCCACCGTAATAACTTCATCAGCCTTGCCATCTTTATTAACATCCGGCAGCATCAGCACTTTGCCATCTTTTGATGATGTTACAAACAGGTTGCCATTCGCATCAAACGCCATAAACCGGACGCTGCTTAACAACTTGCCTTGCTTGGTTGAGCCATCAGCAAACTGCGTCAACTTAAAGCCCGTAGGCAACTTAATCATCGCCTCATCTGCATATAAATGATTTGCAGCAACAGCAAAACAAAAGCCAGCCACAAAAGTAAATAATGGTTTGAAGCGCAAACTTACATCCATAGCTAACCCCGTGTCATCAAGTCAGGATATCTGACCATATATTATTAGCCCATGCCCCTGCATATACACCTTCCTGCTCACTTGGCGCTAGCGAAACCCCGCCGCCCTCAGCAGAAATCATGATTTTTTTAACAGCATCATAGCGATACACATTTGCCACATGCATCGCAGATTTATCTGTGACATAGCTGTAACAGGTATTTGCAAACACCGGGGTCGGGTCAGGTACCGCGCCTGCCATGAGCTGCACAATGGCATTGGCGCATATCTTGGCTTGATTAGTGGCCATATGTGCAGACTTAGGTAAAGCCGCAGACACGGCATCGCCTATCACATGCACATTGGCCGCCAGTTTAGATTCGTATGTCAGAAAATCCACCTCGCACCAGCGCTTGTCTACATTATTCAATTGCACCATTTGCACAGGCTTGCCCGCACGCTGTGGGGGAATAATATTCAGCACATCAGCTCGTACAGACTCAAATTCAGTGGTGACGGTCTTGTTAGCCACATCAACTGACACTAATGTATTGTTCGGTCGATAATCCACCAAGCCTGCATACATTTCATTAAAGACTTTAGTAAAAAGTCCTTTTTTAGAAACGATCTCGGCATTTGCATCCAATACAATCACTTTGGATTTCGGCTTATGGTTTTTGAAATAATATGCCACCTGTGCTGCACGCTCGTATGGGCCCGGGGGGCAGCGGTAAGGTGCCGCGGGCACGTTCATGACAAACACACCGCCATCCGGCATTGCTTCCAGCTGTTGACGCAAGTTAACCGTTTGCCAGCCCGCTTTCCATGCATGCGGCACTAGCTTCTGCGCCTCGGCACTTTGCAGCATCGGCAAGCTGTCGTAAATAAAATCCACCCCAGGCGCAATGATTAACCTGTCGTAACTTAATTCACCACGCAACATGCTGATTTTCTTGGCATCAACGTCAATAGCGTTTACCTGATCTTGTACCCATTGAATACCATGATTGGCTTTGAGCAACTGGTAATCAAAGGTTAAATCATCGATAGATTTACTGCCGCCCAGAACCAGATTGCTTAAAGGGCACGAAACAAACTGACGATTTGGCTCAACCACTATCACCTCAATCGTGCCTAGACTCCACATGCGCAAATATTTCGCAGCTGCGGCACCCGCATAACCACCACCTATGACCACGACACGGCCTATTGGCAACTTGCTTGCTCTGGCAAAGGCAGTCAGACTATTTGTGGATAAACCCATTGCGGTAGCCAAGCCCGCCAATTTGATAAAGTCGCGGCGATCAGTTTGCATGATCTGCCCGCAATCTCTGTGGTTCTAAAATAACGGGGTTATCAGGTACCTGCATGGAGAAATGTTCAGCCAAGGCGGTTATTTCATCAGCAGTCAAACCTTTAGCATGACGATGCATCACGGTGGCAGAACGCTCACCGGACTTGAACGCTTGTAATTTAGCTATGATATCGGCTTTGCTGACACCGGCAAGCGCGGGGGTTGAGTCACCATGATTTCTGGGAGATACAGCTTTACCATGGGTGCCATGACAAGCCGCACATGATGCAGCCAAACTGCGAATATGCACACTATAAGCAGCAGATGCAGAATCTGCTGCGCATACAATCATCGGGCTTAAAAGCCCGATGATTAATGCTGATGAGATCATTTTTTTCAAACAATATTCCTTAAAATATTGCCAACAGATTGATCCCGTCATGTGTAGGATCAATCTGTTGCGATTAGAAAAAACTGCTTCTTAAAATCAATTACTTATTACAGACACTTTTCTTCCATACAGCCGTCATCATTAACGCCTAAAGATTTCAGATACGCTACCATTTTAGTGTTACCTAAGTCAGTCATGGCGCGAATCAGGCTTACATCACCACGCATTTTCATGTTCACGTCTGCACCTTTTTCTGCCAGATATTTCAGCATAGCTTCATTGTTGTTGTAAGCAGCGTGATGAAAAGCAGTCAATTTATTCACTGGATGTGCATAGTTGAGGTCAGCACCATGTTCAGCAAAGTATTTAACTAATTCGAACTGATTTTTAGATGCAGCCATTAATAGCGGCGGCCATGCAAAGTAACTTACATTCACGTCCAAGCCAGCTTCTACATATTTTTTTACTACTTTCAAGTTACCTTCGCCGATCGCTTGTGCAAATTCAACTGACTCGTCATCTGTCAGTGTTTTAGCTGCCGCTGCATTGAATGAAATACTTAACATTAGTGCTGCAAATAAAACTCTCAAAAAATTCATGCTGCTTATCTCCAAATTCATCTATTAAATTTTAAGGAAACTCAGAATAAACTTATTCCATGTTGCCTTAATTCTATTTTTATTACGCAATATAACGTCTTGCATTCTGGAACATACGCAACCAGGCACTGTCTTCAGCATCACCACAGCGTTGCCATGTATTTTGCACATTGCGAATTACGCGTTCAGGATGTGGCATCATAATACTAAAACGTCCATCTGTGCTGGTTAATCCAGTCACGCCTTGCGGTGAACCGTTAGGATTAAACGGGTAAACCTCGGTAGGCGTTGACGCATTATCTATAAAGCGCATTGTTACTAATTTTTGCGCCAGCAATTGATTGACAGCGCCCGCTTCAGAAAATTCCGCAAAACCTTCACCATGTGCAACAGCAATCGGCATTTTGCTGCCAGCCATGCCGTTAAAGAACAGTGAAGCTGACTCTAAAACCTCCACCATGCTCAAGCGCGCTTCGAATTGCTCAGAGCGGTTGCGCACAAAATGCGGCCAATGTGCAGCGCCTGGAATCAGTTCACGCAGGTTGCTCATCATCTGGCAGCCGTTACATACGCCAAGCGCGAAGCTATCTTCACGATGGAAGAAAGCTGAGAACTCATCGCGTGCGCGTGCATTGAACAGAATAGATTTTGCCCAACCCTCGCCCGCACCCAGCACATCGCCGTAAGAGAATCCGCCGCAAGCGACAAAGCCCGCAAAGTCTTTCAGCGATACACGACCGGAGATAATATCGCTCATGTGTACGTCGTAAGCTGCGAAACCGGCACGGTCAAACGCCGCAGCCATCTCTACATGGCCGTTTACGCCCTGCTCACGCAGAATCGCCATTTTTGGACGTGCACCGGTTGCGATATAAGGGGCAGCAACGTTGTCAGTTGGCTTATATGTTAATTCAGCAAATAAACCGCGGTCGCTATCGTTGAGCAGGCGGTCATATTCCTGCTGTGCACTCAGCGGATTATCACGCAGCTTCTGCATCTGGTAAGTGGTTTCTGACCAAATTCTATGTAAAGTTACGCGTGCATCACTGAACACTACCTTACCATTTTGTTTAATTGTTACTTGATTATCGTTAACCACTTCACCAATCACATACGCTAAGCCGTTAAACTGCGCTGCAATCGCGGCTGCATCTTGTGACGCAACCTGAATCACCGCACCCAGCTCTTCGTTATAAAGCGCACTGACAATGTCACCCGGCAAAGCTGAAACGTCAGCATTGATACCACAGTGACCGGCAAATGCCATTTCCACCAGAGTCGTAAACAGTCCACCATCTGAACGGTCATGATAGGCCAGAACCTTGCCGGCTTTGTTCAACTGCTGAATAGTATTGAAAAAGTGTTTAAGCTGGCTCGCATCATCCACATCAGGCGCTGTATCGCCTACTTCACCGTACACTTGCGCAAGGCTGGAGCCACCCATGCGGTTTTTACCGGCACCCAGATCGATCAAAATCAGTTTAGAGACTACATCGGTCTGCAATTGCGGCGTCAATGTTTTGCGTGCATCCGGCGTCGCGGCAAAAGCCGTCACTACCAATGAAATCGGTGATGTTACTGCCTTATTGGTGCCGTCATCATTCCACACGGTTTTCATACTCATTGAATCTTTACCCACCGGGATGCTGACACCCAGTTGTGGACAAAGCTCCATACCCACAGCTTTGACAGTTGCAAACAGCGCGGCATCTTCACCGGGGTGACCGGCTGGTGCCATCCAGTTCGCGGAAAGCTTTAAATCGCTGATGTCATCAATCAGGCTGGCTGCGATATTGGTAATTGATTCACCAATAGCCATACGGCCGGAAGCCGGTGCGTTAATCAACGCCAGCGGTGCTTTTTCACCGATGGCAAATGCTTCACCGCGATAAGTTTCATATCCAGCGACTGTCACGCCAACGTCAGCCACCGGCACCTGCCATGGGCCAACCATCTGCTCACGCGCTACCAAACCGGTTACAGAACGATCACCGATTGTAATTAGGAAAGTTTTATCCGCCACGCCCGGCAATCTCAGCACACGTGCGGCAGCTTCTTTCAAATCAATGTTGCTGGTATCAAAAGCTTTTAACTGTTTTGTCGCGCTTTTCACGTCACGCGTCATTTTTGGCGGCTTACCAAGTAATACAGATAAATCCATATCTACCGGTTTGTTATCAAAGTGACTGTCAGCAACGGTCAGGTGTCGCTCTTCAGTCGCGTAACCGACTACCGCAAACGGGCAGCGCTCGCGTTCACAGATTTCCTTGAAGCGTGGCAAGTCTTCTTTCGCGATGGCCATCACGTAACGCTCCTGCGCCTCGTTACTCCACAACTCACGCGGTGACATGCCTGGCTCTTCATTATGCACATCGCGCAATTGGAAAATTGCGCCTACGCCTGCATCGTTCACCAGCTCAGGGAATGCATTGGAAATACCGCCTGCACCTACGTCATGAATACTTAAAATCGGGTTATCTTCACCCAGCTGCCAGCAGCGGTCGATCACCTCTTGCGCACGACGCTCAAGCTCAGGGTTGCCGCGCTGCACTGAGTCAAAGTCCAGATTCTCAACGTTACTGCCGGTATCCATACTCGATGCAGCGCCACCACCCAAGCCAATCAACATGGCTGGACCACCCAGTTGAATCAGCGCCGCACCGGGCGTGATCGGGTTCTTTTTAGAATGCTTGGCAGAAATATTGCCGATACCACCAGCCAGCATAATCGGCTTGTGATAGCCGCGTACTTCAGCTTGTCCATTAACACCCGGAGCCTCTAATTCAAAAGTACGGAAGTAGCCGGTAATATTAGGGCGACCAAACTCGTTGTTATAAGCCGCGCCACCCAATGGGCCATCAATCATAACCTGCAATGGTGAGGCAATACGGCCAGGTTTGCCGTAAGCCGCTGATTCCCAAGGCTGGGTAAAATCAGGGATATTCAGGTTAGACACTGAAAAACCGGTTAAACCTGCTTTAGGTTTTGAACCGCTACCGGTTGCGCCTTCGTCACGAATCTCGCCGCCAGCACCGGTTGCGGCACCCGCAAATGGAGAAATTGCCGTTGGGTGATTATGCGTTTCCACTTTCATCAGGAAGTGCATATCTTCTTCGATGAAATTGTAGGCGGCATCAACTGTCGGGTAAAAACGTTTTGTGGCTTCGCCGTCTTTCTGGCCGGCCACGATAGAAGCATTGTCAGAATAGGCAACTACAGTTTTACCAGGGTTCAATTTGTGCGTATTGCGGATCA
>Ga0207972_100478_pt1 | contig 9976 bp, 8 predicted proteins | sample LakWasMe75_LOW10_2_FD_183903 | JGI IMG/M metagenome (GOLD analysis project Ga0207972, IMG submission 183903) | Freshwater sediment methanotrophic microbial communities from Lake Washington under simulated oxygen tension - Sediment Metagenome... | ecosystem: Environmental > Aquatic > Freshwater >...
TAGTCTTTGTCCATCATGAACAGATGGCAGATATGCAAAACGGGAGGAGTAGGTTTACTCTTCCCGTTTCAGAATTAACGAATTATAGCGAAAAAAAACTGACTAATCAATGTAAACATGCATTTGTCTCATCTGACGCATATGCACTTTTGTTAGCAATAACTGCGCGGAAATAGCACCTGAAAACGCCAGAAACATATCCCATTGCGTATCCCAGATATCGCCTTGCGTTGCCAGGAATGCTACCGCATCACTACCGGATGCCAGCGCCACCCACCATTCTATAAACTCGTAAAACGCACTCATGGCCAGACACACGCATACCACTAAGAAAAACAACCACTTGCCGGGCTTTAACGGTGAGGTGCGCAATAGAATTTCCCGCGCAATCATTGCTGGAACAAACCCTTGCGCCACATGGCCGAGGCGGTCGTAATAATTTCTATCCCAGCCATAATAATCACGCAGCCAGCTAAATAATGGCATTTCGGCATAGGTGTAATGTCCGCCTATCAGCAAAATCACCACATGCACAGCAATCAACCCATACACCAGTTTCGTCAAGGGAAATGTATTGCGAGTCACTACCAGCAAAGGTAGTGCAATCAATACAGGAAATACTTCAAGAAACCACGTGAAGTAATCATGTGGGTGTATAGCAGACCAGATAAAGAATGCAGCCACAAAAACAAATAGCGAGCTTAAATATTGGCGGTGATTCATTAATTAACCCTAACTTAATCAAACCCGAAATGATTAATCTGAACTGCAGAATTACATTTAGCGCACTACCTTAAACCTAACACATCCTGCATATCAAACTGGCCTGATTGTTTTTGCGCCAAAAACTTGGCAGCACGCAGCGCGCCAATTGCAAATGTTGCACGGCTACTGGCTTTATGTGTAATTTCCACACGCTCGCCTATACCTGCGAACATTACGGTATGATCACCGACCACATCACCGCCGCGCAATGTAGCAAAGCCGATTTTTCCTGCCTCGCGCTCGCCGGTAACGCCTTCACGTGCGTAAATTGCGCAATCCTTCAAGTCCTGACCTATACCATGTGCAGCAGCCTCACCCAAACGCAATGCAGTTCCCGAAGGCGCATCCACTTTGTGACGATGATGCATCTCGACAACTTCTATATCGTAGCCATCCTTCAGCACCCTTGCTGCCTGCTCAACCAAGTTAATGAGCAAAGTTACACCAACGCTCATGTTAGGCGCAAAAACGATAGGGATGTTTTTAGAAGCACCTTCGATTGCTGCTTTCTGCTCCACAGAGAATCCTGTAGTGCCGATTACCATGCTGACATTTGCTTTTTGACATGCATCCAGATAGTGCATGCTGGCTTCCGGGCGCGTGAAATCAACCAACACATCAGCACCCTTTAAAGCCTCACCAACATCAGCAGTTACTTTAACGCCTGATAATTTACCAAACTGTTCGCCTGCATCGCGGCCTAGATGAGGATTGTCAGCTCGATCAAGTGCGCCATGCAATACCAACTCGGCATCAGCAAACACTGACTCCAATAAGGCATGGCCCATACGGCCTGAACAACCAGCAATAACAACTTTTAATGGACTGACCATATTTCTAAAACCCGTAACTTTCTGTTCTTACGCAAAAAAACCAATTCATCCACACCTACTTAACCTGAAAGAGCATCTGACCAGTGGTGTGTGATACAAAATCCACAAAGAATTATGACTAAAAACCTATTTTCTCGAGCAAACGGTCGAAGTAAGTAATATCACCTTCATCCGGCAGATCTTTAGGTGTTGGCGACTCATTAGTTCCTGAGCGCTGATTTTCTGCAGGTGGCTGTGTAGTAGCTGGCTTCGGTGTAAATTTAGCCTCATCAGTTTCTAACTGCATTTTTTTATCAAAGTGCATGCCTGACGACGAATCATAAGACTCACCGTTAGCTGGCTGCTCGACTGGAGCAGTCACTTCAGCAGGCTTTGCTTCAACTGGCTCAGTCTGAGCTGGCTGAGGCTCTGTTGCAACTGCAGCTGGTACAACTACAGGCAATACCGCTTCAATCGGCACAGTCAGTATAGACTTTGGTTCTTCTTGTGCAGAAACGTCTTCGGCTTGCTTTGCCGCAGAAGCTTTTGCAATAGCTTTCGCCTCTTCTCTCTTCGCCTTAGCTGCGGCTAACTTTTCAGCAGCTTCTTTTTCTGCAGCTTCTTTTTGTGCTGCCTCTTTTGCCAGCTCAGCCTCATCTTTTTCCCAGAATTTTAGTTTGTTTAAAAATCCTTTATCTTCAGGCTTTTTAATCGGCGTTACTACACGTGTACCTGTTGGTGCCTCCGGCTCATTCGCTTTTGACTGATCAGTACCAGATGGCACGACATCACCACGCACTGATTTTAATAACTCATTTTCAAAATCCAGAATAACGCGTCGCTGTTCTTTAAGCTTACCGCCTTCACGCATCTGATAAACGTAATCCCAGCGATTACCGTGGAAACTGTCTTGAATCAGTGGCGTGCCCATAATGAAACGCACTTGGGACTTGGTCATACCGGGACGCAGTTGCAGCAGCATTTTAGAGGTCACCACATTACCCTGCTGTACATCAAGCTTGTATGGTTTTATGGTAGGTAACGCTGTGCCACATGACACGCACAACAACACCAGTAAGAGGAATAAATAACGCATATTATGACTTTAATTTGAATTAGCGTTAATATAACACGTAGACCGTCAACCCAAAACAATGAGATTACAAATCCATAGGTTTGTAAATCTGTGAGTATCCAAAGCATGCATGATCAAAAAGACTTGAAAAACGCAGGACTGAAAGCCACCCTGCCCAGACTTAAAATTTTAGAACTGTTTGAGAACAGTAAAGAACGACACTTATCTGCTGAGGACGTTTATAAAATTCTGATCACGTCCGATGAAGATGTAGGGCTAGCAACTGTTTACCGCGTACTTACGCAATTTGAGCAGGCCGGTCTGCTGGTACGCCACCACTTTGAAAGTGGAAAAGCGGTATTTGAATTGAATGAGAGCGGCCATCACGACCATATTGTCTGCCTGCAATGCGGCCATGTGGAAGAGTTCTGTGACGATGAGATTGAAAAGCGCCAGCAAGCGATTGCAAAAGATCGGGGCTTTAATATCCGCGAGCATTCGCTGTACATTTACGCAGACTGCACAAAAAGCCCTTGTGACAGAAAAGGCTAGCTAAGCAGGAAGGTTGCCCCGTATTAATTACCTAGAGCCAAGCTTCATGCCTAGCTAGAACAATATAATCAGGCAAATCCAAGCATTTCTTTAGCATGCTTGCGTGTGGTATCGGTAATTTCCAGACCGCCAAGCATGCGCGCGATTTCTTCGATGCGCTGCCCATCATCCAGCTGCTCTATGTTACTTAGCGTTTGCTCATTCACTAGAGATTTACTTACGCGCAAGTGATGCTGACCCAGCGCGGCAACTTGCGGCAAGTGTGTAATTACTAACACCTGACGCTCGACACCCAGTTGCTTCAGCAGATTACCAACGACTTCTGCAACACCGCCGCCAATGCCCACATCAACCTCATCAAAGATCATGGTTGGTACACCACCCTGCTGTGCAGTAACAACACGGATTGCGAGACTGATACGTGACAGCTCGCCGCCTGATGCTACTTTACTGAGCGGGCGTGGCAGAACGCCAGCATGGCCCGCTACCATAAACTCAACCTGCTCAAGACCATTGCCGCTTGGCTGCTGTGGCGTTAACTCCACCACAAATTTACCGCCACTCAATGAAAGACGCTGCATTTCAGCCGTAATTTTTTCATGCAGCGTTACGGCAGCAGTCTTTCTTCCTGCGCTTAATTTTTCAGCAAGTTGCCTATATTCACTTAGCGCCTGCGCTTCCTGCTCGGCCAGAGCCTTGCTATCCTCAACTTCAGCCAGCTCAGCCATACGCGCCTGAAAGATCAGCAGCAAATCAGGCAAATCTTCTACCGGGACCCGATATTTACGCCCCGCCGCATGTATTGCCTGAATGCGAGCCTCGACCTCACCCAATCGCGACGGGTCTAGATCTACATGCTGAACATAGCGACTGATAGAGCGACTGGCTTCCTGCAATTGAATAATGCCGGAATCCAGTGTTTCCAATGCCTCGGTCAGGCTTGCATCAAACTCATGCATCGTTTGTAATTTATGCTGAATCTGAGCCAATAAATTCAAAGCAGATAACTCGCCCTCGCTGAGCAACTCAAGGCAGGCTTCTCCGCTCTTGATTAACTCTGCGCCATTAGATAACCGAGTATGCTCTTGCTGTAATTCGTCCCATTCAGCCGTAGCAAAGGTCAGCTGAGACAACTCGCGCGTACTATCGCGCAACTCTGCCAATTCATCTGCATAGGCCGCTGCATTTTTTTCAAGAGATAAACGCAATTCATGCAGGTGATGCCAATGTTTGTATTTAATCGCAACTTCATTTGCCGTCGCACTTAAACCGCCGAATTCATCAAGAATCTGGCGCTGCGTTGCTAGTTTAAGCAAAGAGTGGTGTGCGTTCTGGCTATAGATATCGACCAGCAATTCACCAATATCCTTGAGTTGCTGCACAGTAACCGGGGTACCGTTAATAAAGCCGCGTGATCGTCCATCCGCATACATGACTCGACGCAATACCAGCTCGCCATCTTCGCCGTCCAGTTCAGACTGACGCAGCCACGCCTGCGCTTCGTGATTGCTACCGATATCAAACATCACGCTGATTTCAGCTTTATCGCAACCCATCCGCGTAACGCCGCCTTCGCCACGAGCACCCAAGGCAAGTGACAAGGCATCTATCAGAATAGATTTACCGGCCCCAGTCTCACCTGTAAGCACAGTAAAACCGCGCTGAAACTCCAGATCGAGTTTACTGACAATCACAAAATCACGAATAGACAAACTTTGCAGCATCAATCTATCCCCAATTCAGCTTATTACGCAGCATTTCGAAATAACAATAATCACTGGGGTGAAGCAAATAAATATTTCGCTCAGAGCGCTGTACGATAAGTTTGTCACCAATCTCCAAAGTTTCCTGAGACTGCCCATCCATACTCAGCTGCGCCTCATTAAACTGCACCAGTGTCACCTCAATCTTGCTGCTGCTATTCACGGCGATTGGACGATTACTAAGCGTATGCGGACAAATCGGTACTAAAGAGATTGCCTCCAGATTAGGGTGCAGAATCGGACCGCCGGCTGACAAGGCATACGCCGTAGTGCCTGTTGGCGTACTGAGTATCAAGCCATCACTGCGTTGTTTGTAAACAAACTTGCCATCAATCTCAACCTCAAGCTCAATCAGACGCAAGCCGCTTTTAATGACCACATCATTCAATGCATAGCTGCTGTGTATGACCTGATTATTACGGATCACCTGCGTAGAGAGCAGCATGCGCGGCTCCCTGATGTAGTTGCCGGCGATGATACGATCTATTTCAGCCAGCATATCTTCAGCACGTAAATCAGTTAAAAAACCAAAGCGGCCACGGTTAACGCCTACCAGTGGAACATCAGCTTCAATCAAACTGCGCGCGACAGTCAGCATGGTACCGTCACCGCCCATGACAATTGCCAGATCAGCAGTCTTGCCGATTTCCTGTATCGAGAGTGTTTTGTATTGAGAAAGCTGTGTGTGCTGAGCGGTATTTTCCTCAACCCACACTTCTATATTTTTAGCCGTGAGATATTGAGCCAAATCTGATAAGTCATTTTGCATTAACTGCAAAGCTGACTTATTCATGTATTTGCCAATAAGCGCTATTTTTTTAAATTTAGTATGCACGGCTGAATTAAAGCATAGTCCGTAAATCTTGGCAAAGCGAGTTCTAGCCAACTTGCTGCAAAAATTGTCTGAATCCTACATATTCTGCGGGAAGTCTGGAATGCCGACGAACAAAGCGAACAATTAAAAATAAATAATATTAATTAAATCAATCACCTATAAAACACAATGGCCAGCTGGATTTTTGGCACCTTAATTGCGATATATCTACGGTTAATATTTAAATAATACAAAGCGGCGCATGACATCTCTCATACAGAAAAATATTTTAAGACTCTATTTTTTAATCACTTATTTTGTTGCACTCTGGTTAGCGTCGGACTCCATTCCGTTCACCAGCATCTATGAAGAAAACCAAATCAGTTTTGGCTACACAATCATTACATTCTTACTCTATGGCGTGTACTACATTCTGCCAGCAATTGTTATCACAAAACTGACTAGCCTGACCGGAGCGCGTTTCAAAAAAATCGGCACAAAGACTATATACACTACTGCCGTTATCACAGGCGGTTTTACGACACTGTTGCTTTACGCAAACGCAAAAATATTTTCACTTTATGGTATGTTTTTTAATGGATTCATTTTAAACCTTATCGTCACACCAGGCGGTATAGAATCATTAGGTGGCAGTAGTACGTCGGATATAGGCTTTGCGCTTATAGCATTAGGTTTTTTTACGTTGCAAGCAGCCATTCTGTGGCTGTGCCACAGATTTTACATCAATGGCAGCAATTTCAAGTTGTCATTAAAATTTGCACCTGTCACTGTAATCATGGCAACCATCATTGTGCATATGTGGTTTGCCGTAGACCATCAAACAAAAAATCAATTAATTATTGCTTCAGAGTCCATCCCGCTTTACCAGACTGTTTCTGCCCGTCACTTCTTAAAGGTTTTGGGCATCGACAATAAAGAGGCAGCAAATATCAGAGTTAAAGGCAAGCTAAACTACCCACTAGCATCTATAAAAATTGAAGCCCCGGCAAAACCATATAACATTATCTGGCTTACATCAGAATCATGGCGCGCAGACACTTTGAACGAAAAAGTCATGCCAAACAGTTGGGAGTTTGCAAAAAATGCAGCTCGTTTCACAAAAAATTACAGCGGTGGTAATGGCACCCGTATGGGCGTTTTCTCAATGTTTACCGGCTTGCCCGGCAGCTACTGGTTTCCTTTTCTGGCAGAACGTCGCGGCGCCTATTTAATTGATCTGCTAAAAAATCAGCACTATCAGATGCGCCTGTTTACCAGCGCCAGATTTACTTATCCTGAATTTAACCAGACAATTTTCTCACAGGTACCAAAAGAACAGCTTCAGGAAACCAGAGTTCCTAAATCGGGTTGGGAAAACGACCGTGATAACGTAAGCGATTTACTATCGTTTATTGATAAACGCGACCCCAATAAACCATTTTTTACTTTTATGTTTTTTGAATCACCGCATGCGCGCTATTACTTTCCGTCCAACAGCGTCATTGCCAAACCTTATCGTGATGACCTGAACTACGCCACCCTAAGTAAAGAGGCTTTGGCGAAAGATATTAAGCTTATCAAAAACCGTTACATCAATTCGGTTCATCATTTGGATATGCAATATGGCCGCATCTTTGAATATATGAAAAAAAACCAGTTACTAGATAATACGATTGTGATTCTAATCGGTGACCATGGTGAAGAATTCATGGAAAACGGATACTGGGGGCACAATTCTACTTTTGCTGATCCGCAGGTACGCACACCTCTAGTGATCTACAAACCGGGCATGAAACCACTTATTGAAGACCAAATGACTAGCCACATGGATGTTATCCCAACAGTAATGCCACTATTAGGTGTTAAAAACCCAAGTAGTGACTATGCCATCGGGTACAACTTATTAGCCGGTGAAAAACGTACACATACCTACATTGCTGACTGGAATAAAGTAGCTTATGTTGACCAGGAAGTTAAAATTACACAGCCGGTCAATGGCCTGAGTGTTGCATTTGCAAAGGCAACTGCTGGCGATGATAGAAAATTATCAAAACCAGAGCGTAACTCACTTTTAAGTAAAAAGACTAATGAGATTGTTCAACTAGCACTGGACTTGAGCAAGTTTTTCAAAAAATCAGACGTCATAGCAAATTCCGCAGCGCCGACAAACGCCATTTAGCATTGCCTATTCCTCGTAACTAACCGATAATTTGCGCGTGAAGGCTAACTATGGATAAACGCGCGCAGATTTTACTCAAAACATTGGTTGAACATTACATCAGTGATGGTCAACCAATAGGCTCTCGCACGCTATTGCAGCACTCCGGGCTTGAGGTCAGCCCGGCAACTATCCGCAATGTGATGAGTGACCTGGAGCGGCTTGGCTTTATTGCCAGTCCGCATACATCGGCCGGGCGCATTCCAACGCAAAAAGGTTACCGGTTCTTCGTAGACTCCCTGCTGACAATCAAACCGCTGCAAACCAAAGAAATTCAGCTTATCAAGCATGAGCTTTCCTCTCCGGACCCGCAGGAACTGATCAGCAGCGCGGCCGATATGCTGTCACAGCTGTCCCAGTTTGCCGGTGTGGTCATGATTCCGAAGCGAAAAACCATTACCTTTAAACATCTGGAATTTTTGCCACTAAGCGAAAAACGAATTCTGGTGATTATCGTGACCACCGATGGCAACGTACAGAATCGCATCATCATGGCGGATAAACCTTATAACGCTTCTGATCTCATACAGGCCACCAACTATTTTAATCATCATTTTGCAGGATGCACCTTCGATGAAGTGCATCAGAAACTACACGAAGAACTGCGAAAAATGCAATCGGACATTAACCGCCTGATGGCTGCAGCGCTTGAAGTGAGTGATAAGGCAAGTCATACCGGCAAAGAAAATGTTGTGATTGCAGGTGAGCGTAATTTGCTTCAGGCGGATGATTTATCGTCAAATGTGGCGAGCCTGCGCAAACTTTTTGAGCTATTCGAGCGTCGAACACAACTGATGCAGCTGCTGGATAGCAGCCAAAAGGCAACCGGCATTCAGATATTTATCGGTGGTGAAAGTCATTATCTACCGCTGGATGAGTGCAGCATGGTAACCTCCCCTTATGAAGTAGACGGCCAGATTGTCGGCACACTGGGGGTCATTGGGCCAACACGCATGGCATACGAGCGTGTGATCCCGATTGTTGATATCACGGCAAAGCTGCTATCAAATGCACTCTCTACTAATTAATTTACTGGAACACCAACCGCATTTTATGGCTTATTACAATTCAGAACCAAAGTACCAGCATGGCGATCAACTTAAAGTTGGCATTCTGCTTGCCAATCTCGGCACACCTGATGCGCCAACGGCAAAGGCTTTACGACCTTATTTACGCCAGTTTTTAAGTGACCGCCGCATTGTAGAAATCCCGCGCCTGGTCTGGTGGCTGATTTTGAACTGTATCATTTTAGTTATCAGGCCAAGAAAATCTGCTGAAAAATACGCCAGCGTCTGGACAAAGGAAGGCTCGCCATTACTAGTTCACGCCCAAAAGCAGACAACATTGCTGCGCGGCTTTCTCGGGCAAAAAATCAAATCGCCGTTTGCGGTTGAGCTTGGCATGAGTTACGGCAACCCATCAATGGCTTCCGCTATTGAAAAACTGAAAGCGCAGCATTGCAATCGCATTCTGGTGTTTCCGCTATATCCGCAATATGCAGCATCCAGCACCGCCAGTGCTCTGGATGCAGTGTGGCGCATATTACTGAAAACACGCAACATGCCCGCAATTCGTACCATCAATCATTATCATGACCATCCTGCCTATATCGCAGCTTTAGAACAAAGCGTGCGTGAACACTGGCGCATTAATGGCGGTAAACCGAGCAAACTGATCATGAGTTTTCATGGCGTACCTAAAATTCATTTATTAAATGGCGATCCTTATCATTGCGAGTGCCATAAAACAGCGCGCCTGCTGGCAGAAGCGCTGGAGCTTAATAAAGATGAATATGTGGTCGCATTTCAGTCACGCTTTGGCAAACAGGAATGGCTGAAACCCTATCTGGCCAGTACGCTTGAAGATTTAGGCAAAGAAAAAACTAAGCGTATCGATGTGATTTGCCCCGGATTCTCAAGTGACTGTCTGGAGACTCTGGAAGAAATTGCAATGGAAGGTAAGCATATATTCCAGAGC
>Ga0207972_100486_pt1 | contig 9855 bp, 9 predicted proteins | sample LakWasMe75_LOW10_2_FD_183903 | JGI IMG/M metagenome (GOLD analysis project Ga0207972, IMG submission 183903) | Freshwater sediment methanotrophic microbial communities from Lake Washington under simulated oxygen tension - Sediment Metagenome... | ecosystem: Environmental > Aquatic > Freshwater >...
GCCATGATGCAGATGCTGCTTGCGTAAGGCAGTAACACTTTCAATGGCGTGCCCTGACAGAAACAGTTTCAGCATTTCGTCAAATAAACGGCTAGGCGGCACGTCTTCCAGCAGATCTGCCATTTTTGCAATAGGCGCTTTGGTGGCTGGGTCTATGCTGAGACCGAGCTTGGCTGATAAACGTACCACGCGCAGCATGCGCACAGGGTCTTCTGCATAGCGTGTTTCCGGATTGCCTATGATACGTAACACACCAGCCTGAATATCGGCAAAGCCATGATGGAAGTCTAGCACTTCCTGGCTGGTCGGGTCGTAATACAGTGCGTTAGCAGTAAAGTCGCGACGCGTGGCATCTTCTTCCAGGCTACCGAATACATTGTCGCGTGTGATGCGGCCCGATTCGTTGGTATGCGCATCACCTGTGGACTGGTGATGGCCACGGAATGTAGAAACTTCAATGGTTTCATCGCCAAACAACACATGCACTAAACGGAAGCGTTTGCCGATAATGCGTGAACGTCTGAAAACACGGTTTACTTCTTCAGGTGTGGCATCGGTTGCGATATCAAAGTCTTTGGGGTTACGGTTCAGCAATAAGTCACGCACAGCACCGCCGACAATATAGGCTTCAAAGCCAGCTTTCTGCAGGCCGTCTATTGTTCGCATTGCAGCACTGCTTAGCAGGCTGCGATCGATTTGGTGCTTTTTAAATGGAATGACTTCGGCTTTATCTCTATTGCCGCCGGATTTTTTAGCGGTTTTTTTGGTGCCTAGTATCGGACGGTTTTTTGTTGACTGCGGTTTCGAAGCTTCAGATGAGCGCGGTGTTGGCTTCTCGTGCTCAGCTTTCTTGTTTCTGGGCCTGAAAATTTTATCTAGCAGTTTTTTAATCATGCGAAATTATAGCTTAAATTTAATCGTGTACTTAAGTTCCGATTTCAACAAAACATGCAGGGCACTCCATAAATACATTTTTGGGTGTATGGCTGCGTTGTGCGGTGCTCGAAAGCACGCCGTATAGTGTATTCCACACAATGCATTTCATATAAGTGCCATACAATCGCTTTGTTATTTAGCCGAGTGATCCCACAGCACATCGCTAACGCCTGCTTCTTTATTAATAATGCGGCACATTACAAACAAAAGATCGGATAAGCGATTCAGGTATTTTCTTGAGGTTTCTGTCACGTTCTCGGCATGGTGCAGCTGCATGAGTTCACGTTCTGCACGGCGGCAGACGGTGCGTGCCAGATGGCAGTAAGCTGCCGCTTTAGTGCCGCCTGGCAGAATAAATTCTTTCAGCGGAGATAATTCGCCATTGAGCCTGTCGATCGCTTCTTCCAGGTCATCAATCCGCGCCTGTTTTAACAGCACATAACCGGGGATGGAGAGCTCGCCGCCGATGTTGAACAAGTCATGCTGAATCTGCGTCAGCGATTTTCTGATCGTGTCCGGGATGTTCTCGGTCAGTATCATGCCGATTACCGAGTTCAACTCATCTACATCGCCCATAGAATTAACGCGCGGACTATCTTTATTGATGCGGCTACCGTCACCCAAACCAGTCGTGCCGTCATCGCCGGTGCGCGTGTATATTTTACTTAACCTGTTACCCATATTTAAATCCTTTATAATTGAGTTATTGTAACTGATGATGACTTTGCAATGACCGATCAAACCATGACGCTGGAAATTAAAGATATCCCGATTAAGCCAGCTGTATCAGCTGATGCGCCTATCGGTGTGTTTGATTCCGGTGTTGGCGGTATTTCGGTGCTCCAGCATATTCATGCTTTGCTACCATACGAGCGGTTGCTATATGTAGCAGATAGCAGGTACGCTCCCTATGGCAGCAAAACCCCACAAGAAATTCAATCAAGATGCTTTGAAATTGCAGATTTTTTAATTAAAAAAGGCGTCAAGGCGATTGTCGTAGCCTGCAATACCGCTACCGCAGCCGCGATTGATCTGATGCGTCAAAAATATACTTTGCCGATTATTGGCATGGAACCGGCAGTAAAGCCTGCAGCAGAAGCCTCGAAAAACGGTGTGATAGGTGTACTGGCAACTGTTGGCACACTTAAAAGTGCACAGTTCGCGGGCTTGCTTGAAAGTTATGGACGTAATGTAAAAGTAGTGACGCAGGGTTGTGTCGGACTCGTCGAATGTATAGAACGCGGCGAGCTAAGAAGTGACAATACGCTTGAGTTACTGGAACAATATTGTCAGCCGCTGCTGGATGAAGGTGCAGATACCATTGTTTTGGGATGTACTCATTACCCGTTTGTAAAACCACTCATTCAGCAGATTGTTGGTAAAAATGTCACGTTGATTGATACCGGTGCGGCAGTGGCAAAGCATCTGCAAAAGCGACTGGCTACACTGGATTTAGTCACACAGCAGCATCAGGCTGGTGCGGTCAGGTTCTGGACTAATAGTCAGGCGGCAGATGCAACGCAGGTAATTGAGGCGCTGTGGGATAAAAGTGCTGTAGTGGAGTTTTTTGACTGATGTTTTTAGCTAAGCTAATTCTTTAGCAATTACCGGCGGCAGTTTCTTTGGTGATTTGATGCGCAACTGTTTATTCACATTGAACTGACCAAACACCACGGTGATGTCTTTGCTTGACACGCCAAATTCTCCTGCAAGAAATTTCACCATAAAATCAGTAGCCTTGCCATTTTCGGGAGTGGCGGTCACACTGATTTTTAGCTGATTGCCCTTGGGTTTGCCGATAACAGTCTTTTTTGCACTAGGGGTGCCAAGTACATTGAGAATTAAGGTGTCACCTTCCCAGCCACAGAAGGAGGACAGTTTGGTTTCTTTTGCGGTGTTTTCGGCAACTGTTTCAGGCTTGGATTTTTTCACCGTTGTTCGTTTAGTTTTTAACTTGAACTTTTAGTGGTGGCCTACAACTTCACCTTCTTTTAGTTTGTACTCGGTGCCGCAATATGGGCAGGCAACATGGCCGGTTTGAGCTACATCTAAAAACACACGCGGGTGTGATGCCCACAGTTCAACTTCTTTGGTCGGGCAGTGTAGCGGCAGGTCTTTAGCGGAGACTTCGATTTCTTTTGTGTCAGACATTTCTTGAGCTTTCTTTCATGCGCCATCTCTGCCAAGGCAAAGATGGCGGTATATGTGGCTTATACCAGTGTTAACCAATCAGCATGTTTAGCAGATCTGCCATGAACTACATCAAAGTATAGTTTCTGCAATTGCTTGGTGATCGGGCCGGCAGTACCTTCGCCGATGCTGCGGCGATCAAGTTCACGGATCGGTGTCACTTCTGCGGCAGTACCTGTAAAGAATGCTTCATCCGCGCCATAAACTTCATCACGCGTGATGCGTTTTTCAATCACTTGAATACCTAACTCGCCAGCTAATTGCACAACCGTGTCGCGCGTGATGCCCTCTAAAGCAGCAGTCAGGTCAGGCGTGTAAAGCTTGCCATTACGTACGATGAATACGTTCTCGCCGGAGCCTTCAGCTACAAAGCCGTCAACATCCAGTAACAAAGCCTCTTCGTAACCATCTTGCGCGGCTTCCTGATGTGCCAGAATGCTGTTCATGTAGTTGCCATTAGCTTTGGCTTTACACATGGTCACGTTCACATGATGGCGTGAGAATGATGAAGTCTTAACGCGGATGCCGTGGTCCAGTGCTTCCTGACCCATGTATGCGCCCCATTTCCAAGCCGCAACGATCACGTGGGTTGACAGTGTTTTGGCAGAAATACCCATTGCTTCAGCACCGTAGAATGCCATTGGGCGCAGGTAGGCTGATTCCAGATTGTTATCACGCACAGCCGCTAGTTGCGCCGCTGAGATTTCTTCTTTGCTGTAAGGCATTTTCATGCCCAGAATGTGTGCAGAGCGGAACAATCTGTCCGTATGGTCTTGCAAACGGAAAATAGCGGTACCCTTGTCAGTTTTGTATGCGCGCACGCCTTCAAATACACCCATGCCGTAGTGCAGTGTGTGAGTTAAAACATGAGTCGTGGCATCGCGCCAGTTGACCATTTTGCCGTCATACCAGATTACGCCATCGCGGTCTGCCATACCGCCAGAAGTTACTGCAGGGTTTGCCATGCTCTATCCTTAAATGCTTGAAATAATGCAAAACCATTATTGTAAACGACACAGAGTTGTCTTTGCAGTAATTTATATCGATAGCACACATTTTTTTATTGCAAGGTGTTGAATTTATTGTGCATGATAGAATCAATGCAATTACATTCATGGCATAAATACATATGAAAACCAGATATTTTTTAATGGCGCTGTTGCTGCTTGCTGTTGCAGCCTGCAAACCTGCTGCCCAGCAGAATCAGTTTTCGGCAACCGATGTAACTGGTGCCGATTTTGCACAAACGCTGAATCTAACGGACCATACCGGCAAGCCACGTTCACTTGCTGATTTCAAAGGCAAGGCTGTGGCTATATTCTTTGGTTATACACATTGCCCGGATGTATGTCCGACCACGATGGCCGATATGAAGCAAACCATGAAACTATTGGGTTCGCGCGCAGATGAGCTACAGGTCTTGTTTGTAACACTGGACCCAGAGCGCGACACACAGGAGGTATTGGCGCAATATGTGCCAAGTTTTGATAAACGCTTTATCGGTCTATATGGCACTAAAGAAGAAACTGCCAAGACAACTAATGATTTCAAGATTTTTGCGTCCAAGGTAGAGAACAGCGGTAGAAGCGGTTATACCATAGACCACAGTGCAGGGCTTTATCTGTACGATAAAACCGGAAAAATCAGGTTGTATGTGGCTTACGGTGAAAAGCCGGCAGTAATTGCAGCGGATATTGAAAAGTTACTTTAAATTTGTTGAATCAATATATAACTAAAAGGGGCGGAAGCCTCTTTTAATTTTTATAGCCCCCGGCCTTTTTAATTGCGTAATACAGCCGATGGACTTACATAACATGCAGTCGCGGTGACCATACCTTGAGTTCTTTTTCTGCGGCTTTATAATCAGGATAAATACTCGCTACCACTGCCCAGAATTTGGCTGAATGGTTCATTTCTTTGAGGTGTGCCAGTTCGTGGCAGATCACATAATTAATCAGGTGTGGAGGTGCTTGTAATAGACGCCAGTTAAGCCTGACTTCTCTTCTGGAATTGCAGCTTCCCCAGCGCGTGCGTGCGTTGGAAATTAACAGCTTTGGCAGAGTTACACCCAGCTTGGCCGAAAATATCTCCAGCCGTCTGGCAAAGTCAGTGAGCGCCTGCTTTTTGTACCACAGCAGCACCTTGCGCGCGACTGCCTGTGCTTCGTTGTGATTAGGCATCGCCAATTCTAAAAGGCCGGGCTGGTGGCTGATGGCCTTTGAGTGTGCATCGTGCTTAACTGCGAGGGTAACCGTGCCGCCTAACAGCAACAGTTGTTCGCCATCTTGCCATTGCAATGCCGGCAGCTTGTTTTGATTAAGCGTACTGAGTTTTTTTTGTATCCAATCTGCTTTCTGCGTAATCAGGCTATCCAGCAGAGACTGTGAGATGCGCTTTGGGGCATGTACAACCAAGCCATCTGCAGTAATTTTTAAGCCGACGGTTCTGCGCTGGCGACGTTCCAGCTGATAGTTGAGCTGCTCGCCTGATGGCAGAGTGAGTACGTGACTCATAGGCTTAGTGCTTAGCGTCTAATAACGGCATTTCAGACTCAATCCACGCTTCTACCTGATGGTTGAGTACATCGGCTTTCAATCCGGCAGATTGAATAGGTTTGCCGATATGAAGCTGGATGATGCCCGGTTTTTTGATGAACGAATTTTTAGCCCAGTATCTGCCGGCATTGTGCGCTACCGGCACAATCTGTGTTTTAGTATGTGTAGCAAGCCAGGCGCCACCGATCTGGTATTTGCCTTTTTCACCAGGGGCTATACGTGTGCCTTCAGGAAAAATGACGACCCACAAGCCACTTTTAAGCCGTGCGGCACCATTCGCTACCAGTTTTTTTAATGCCTCACGACCAGCGCTACGATCAATCGCGATCGGGGATGACATGGCCAAGCCCCAGCCGAATATCGGAATCCACAGTAATTCACGTTTGAGCACATAAACTTGTGTAGGGAATATTGCCTGAAAAGCCAGGGTTTCCCATGCGGATTGATGTTTGCTGAGAATGATGCTCGGTGAATCAGGCAGATTCTCCAGCCCTGTCATCTCATGGCGGATATTGCAGGTGATACGCAACCACCAGATCATACTGCGTGCCCAGCCGGAAATCAGTACATTACGTGTGACCGGGTTAAGCGGCAATGCGAGAAATGCAATGAGCGTGAATATCGGGGCGGTAATGACTTGCCCTATAAAGAACAAGCCTGAGCGTAAAAGTAACATAGAAGTCTGATTCAAGTATTTACTGAAATTATATGCTGCACGGCCTCACTTAAATCAGCACACACTGTAATGTTGGCGGGTAAGTTACCATTGCTCAGCGTATCCTTGCCTTTGCCGGTGAGTACCAGTATTGTCCGGCAGCCGGAGTTGGAGAAAGCCTGTAAGTCACGCAAGGCATCGCCAACAGCAAATACACGATCCAGCTCAACTGAAAAACGTTTGGCAATTTCCTTGATCATGCCGGTTTTCGGTTTACGGCAATCGCAGTTGTCGTCAGCCGAATGCGGGCAGTAAAACACGGCATCAATGCGGCCGCCGACTGTGGCTAGCTCCCGATGCATCTTGTCGTGAATGCTGTTAAGTGTTGCCATATCGAACAAGCCACGGCTGACGCCGGACTGGTTAGTTGCAATTGCCACCCGGTAGCCGGATTGATTCAGCAGCGCGATTGCTTCCAAGCTACCGGGAATAGGAATCCACTCGTTAGGGTTTTTGATGAAATTGGCGGAATCTTGATTGATGACGCCATCACGGTCGAGGATAACTAATTTCATAGATTCACCAATCCCATCATTAATGGATTTATCCTGCCAGCTTAGACAAGTCTGCCACACGGTTCATGGCCTGATGCAAGGTTGCCAGCAGGCCCAGACGATTCGCTTTTAGTGCCGGATTTTCTGCATTGACCATGACATTGTCGAAAAAGTCATCTACCGGTGCTTTCAGTGCGGCCAGCGCTTTGAGTGAGGCAGTGTAATCGCCGTTTTCAAACAGTGTATCAGCTTCCGGTTTTACTTTGCTCAATGCTGCATTCAGTGCGATTTCTGCTGATTCTTGCAGTAGGCTTGCATTTACTTGCGCCTGCACTTCGCCTTCTACTTTTTTCAATATGTTGCTGACGCGTTTGTTGGCAGCAGCAAGTGCCGGTGCTTCAGCCAGTTGTGCGAAAGTACGTACGGCAGTCAGGCGTTGCGGTATCTCGCTCAGTAATGTCGGGTCAAGCGATAACACCGCATCCACTTCTTGCGGGGTTGCGCCGTTCTCGCGCAGGTTTACGCTTAAGCGATCAAAGCAGAACTCTTTAATCGCTGCAACAGTAGCTGCACTATCAGCAGATGTGCTATCAAATGCAGACAGTACATCTTGTATCAATTGCTCGAATGGTAACGGTAATTTATTTTCGATCAACATGCGGATAATACCCAAAGCCTGACGGCGCAATGCAAACGGGTCTTTATCACCAGTCGGTTTTTCACCGATGCTGAATAAGCCAACCAAAGTTTCCAGCTTGTCAGCCAATGCCACTGCGATGCCAACAGCGTTGCGGGGCAGATCATCACCGGCAAAACGTGGTTTGTAATGGTCTTCAATCGCAAAAGCGACATCGTTATCCAACCCCTCATGCTGCGCATAGTAGCGCCCCATGATGCCTTGCAGTTCCGGGAATTCACCTACCATGTCGGTAATCAGGTCGGTTTTGGCAAGCTGAGCAGCCAAGCCAGCTTTTGAAGCCAGATCTGCGCCGCCAATTTTATTGCCAATGGCGATTGCAATCGCGCCTACGCGCTCGGTACGCTGTCCTTGTGAGCCAAGCTTGTTGTGGTAAACCACTTTATTCAGGCTGGTGATGCGTGATTCCAGCGTCTTTTTGCGATCCTGATCGAAGAAAAATTTGGCATCGGCGAGGCGCGGGCGCACTACACGCTCGTTACCGCCAATTACCGCAGACGGGTCTGCTGGGTTGATATTGGAGACAATCAGAAATTTATTTGTGAGTTTGCCATTCGCATCCAATAGCGGGAAATACTTCTGGTTCGCCTTCATGGTCAGAATCAGGCATTCCTGCGGCACTTCTAAATAGATCTCTTCAAACTGGCCCAGCAATACATTCGGGCGTTCTACCAGTGCGGTAACTTCATCCAGCAGCGCGTCGTCTTCAATCGGTTTCAGGTTCTGCTTGGCCGCTGCTGTGCTTAACTGGCGCTCAATCTCGGTACGGCGCTCAGCAAAGCTCGCAATCACTGCGCCTTCTGCTTTGAGTTGCTCTGCGTAGGTGTCAGCGTTGGTAATGGTAACGGTTGGGTTTGTTGCTTCAAAGCGGTGGCCTTGTGTGGTATTGCCGGCAGTCAGCCCTAATACACTGATCGCGATAACATCGCTACCGTGCAATGCAACCAAACCATGTGCCGGGCGCACGAAGTTGACGCTGCTCCAGCCGTCAGCCAGCTGATAAGTCATGACTTTAGGAATCGGTAATTTCTGGATCGCTTCTTCAACTGCTTTTTGCAAACCTTCTTTTAACGCTGCGCCTTGTTGCGTAATATCTAAAAACAAGGCTTCGTTTTTACCATCCATTTGTTTGGTGAGTTTTGCAACAGCAGATTCATCGAGCCCCATGCCGTTCAGGCGTTTAATCAAGGCAGGTGTGGCATTGCCATTAGCATCCAAACCTACGCTTACTGGCATCAGTTTCTGTGAAATTTGCTTATCGGCAGCCTGGGCTGCAACTGCGGTAATGTGCGCTGCAAGGCGGCGCGGTGATGCAAATGAAGTTGTGACTGTATTTTCAGCAGTCAAGCCTTGTGCTCTTAAGGTATCAAATAGCGTGTTGCTGAAAGATTCCCCGAGTTTTTTGAGTGCCTTTGGCGGTAGTTCTTCTACGAATAATTCTACTAACAGATTATTTTGCGACATTTTTTAAGCAACCTTCTTATCTTTTTCAAGCTTGGCTAATACTTCATCAGCCCAGTCCTTAGGCGCCATTGGGAAACCAAGTCGGGCGCGGCTATCCAGATAGCTGGCGGCAACAGCGCGCGCCAGATTGCGGATGCGGCCAATGTAGCCGGCACGTTCGGTGACGGAAATTGCACCGCGTGCATCCAGCAGGTTGAATGTATGTGCAGCTTTTAATACCTGCTCGTAAGCCGGCAGTGCCAGTTGGTTTTTCATCAGGTGTTTGGCTTGCTTTTCGTGCGCGTTGAACGCAGTGAACAGGAAGTCTGCATCTGAGTGTTCAAAGTTGTACGCACTTTGTTCCTGCTCGTTTTGCAGGTATACGTCGCCATAGCTCAAACCCTCTGTCCAAGTCAGGTTGTAAACGTTGTCTACCCCTTGCAGGTACATGGCCAGGCGCTCCAGACCATAGGTAATTTCACCTGTGATCGGTTTGCAGTCAATGCCGCCAACCTGCTGGAAGTACGTGAACTGCGTCACTTCCATGCCGTTTAGCCATACTTCCCAGCCCAATCCCCATGCGCCCAGTGTCGGGTTTTCCCAGTCATCTTCTACAAAGCGGATATCATTCTTTTTAAGGTCAAAACCGAGTGCTTCGAGTGAACCCAGATACAGTTCCAGAATGTCAGCCGGGGCTGGCTTCAGAACCACCTGAAACTGGTAGTAATGCTGCAAACGGTTTGGGTTCTCACCGTAGCGGCCATCTTTCGGGCGGCGGCTAGGCTGTACGTAAGCGGCTTTCCATGGCTCTGGGCCTAATGAACG
>Ga0207972_100491_pt1 | contig 9782 bp, 5 predicted proteins | sample LakWasMe75_LOW10_2_FD_183903 | JGI IMG/M metagenome (GOLD analysis project Ga0207972, IMG submission 183903) | Freshwater sediment methanotrophic microbial communities from Lake Washington under simulated oxygen tension - Sediment Metagenome... | ecosystem: Environmental > Aquatic > Freshwater >...
TTGCGCCTATCAAACAGCAAATGGAAGAGGAGACGGCCCAGATGAATATCCGTGTGTTGAACTGAACTGACCGGCCATTATCTTCATGACAAGGCGTTGTTTTTATTTAGCCGCTACATCAGATTTTGATTAGCCCGCGCACTTGCCCATGGATAAGCCGCAGTTCTTGTCGACCTTAGCGTGACCATGCACCACTTAATATAATAATCAGGAGAGAACTATGAAACTTAATTTGATATGCCTTTGCGCGGCGTTGGCTTTGTTTTCCGGAACAGCGTCGGCGACAGAATACATATACCGCGATCTTATGGCCAACACACTACCCTCGGCGGGCTGTGAAGCGGAATCCGAAGCCATTGCAACCGCGTCAAAGCCCTACAACATCACCCGATACAGTAAAACATTCTGTCAGTCTCAAGGTTACGGCTGGCATGTTGAGAAAGTGAAAGATGAAGGCAAAGCGGCCTGCACACCCTGCACCGGCACCAATCAAGGTAAAAACCAGTGCCATCTGGAAGATGTGGTTGTTACCTGCAAACGCATCAAGCCCGGCTCGGTCGGTATGTTGCCTGGAAAAAGTTAATGGTGATAGCGTGAGCAAGAGATGCGTCAACCTGCTTGCTCACGCTTATTCTGTTCCGTCAGCCGGTTACTCATCCTTATTCAGGATTTGCCCACGGAGCAATAATGAAAAAATCTACTAAAAACCTATAACCGTATCAAAAATCAATGTACTCGCCCCATAACCTCCACATGGCGGAATACCGAGTCGGCGCTGATAACGATCTCGTCAGGAGTAAATCCCTCCGGCATTCCGAGCAACAATTCAGTGGTAATGGCGAATTTGAGTTTCGCTTGAGCAGAAGCGCGGTCGCGTAGATTGCTCATTTCCTGTTTTCGCGTGTCCAGCATCGCAAGCAGCGCGACGGAAACATTCTTAATCTTTTCGCGATCCGCGTTGCTTAACTTGAGCTTGTGTTGGCTGAGTAAGTCGAACACAGCAAGCTGGTCTTCGTTCTCCAGGCCTTCACGGGTATAGCGCTGTTCTTCTTGATCGAGCGAATCGTGAAAGCGCATTAGCTCCTCAAAAACACGCTGGATTTCAACTTCATCTTTATCGCGGTTATAGTCGGCAACGATGTCGAGATAGCGCTGATGAAAGTCAACCCGCGTTGGGTTTTTAGCAATCATGCTCGCCAAACGCGCTTCGATCTTTTCTTTAAGCGTCAGCGCCAGCTTTTGCTTGATAGGGCTCTTGGCGAACTCAGCACGTAAGCGCTCAAAATTGATGCCGGACAGATCATACTGTTTAGTTTTCTGACGTACAGCATTCGGATTGGCTTTGGCCTCGACAGCCGCATCAACCATCGCATGCAACTCCTGTAAAATACCGCTGATGTCAACTTTGCTACTCGGTATTTGCAGACGGTTATAAATCGCCATCAGAGCATTTTCTTCGTCATCATAATCAAACAGACCCGCATTCGGGAACAAACCACGGAAGCGGTCGGCAATGTCCTCGCAAAGCACTTGATAGGTCTTTTTGCTCTCTTCATTGCAGCACACCGCGTTTTCGGCCAGTAATAACTCCAGCTGCTTATCAAAGCCCTCAGCATCGATCAGCTTATCAAGATCATAACCAACACCCATCAAATGCATTCTGGCCTTAAGAATCGCCTCCGCATAGTCGGCCAATGCCTGCGTCTCGTCGCGTAGCGGGTCTACAGCCGGACCGATTGCATCGCCCTGGGCAAAAGTCGCCAAGGCTTTACGCAGACTTTTAAGCATCCCGTTGTAGTCAATCACCAAGCCGTTTTTCTTATTGGCCGCCACGCGGTTTACCCTTGCGATAGCCTGCATCAAGGTATGGCCTTTCATCGGCTTATCCAGGTAGAGCGTCGCCAATGATTTCACATCAAAGCCGGTCAGCCACATAGCGCAAACAATCGCGATGCGGAAAGGATGCTGACTATCCTTAAAGCATTCTTCCAGGCTACGGCCATCTATGCCCTTGCTGATCAAGTCGCGATGCGGGCGTACATCAAGTCCCCATTCTTCAAAGTCTTTCACCTCGTTCTGCTCGGGGCTGAATACCGCGCACATTTGGGTTTCGCGCATCCACGTCACATGCGCCCGCAAGCGTTCCACAAACAGACTGGGCTTTTTGCCGGATTTGGCAAGCAGAGCTTCTTCATCGGCAAGCTTGGCTTCCAACTCGGCAATCTTCGCCGCCCAGCGAGTGGTAATCAGCTGATACATCCGGACGCAAGTCACCTTATCAATGCAGACAAACGTCGCCTTTGAGTTGCCTCCGTAACGAATCGCCTCGCCCGGTTTGCTTGGCGGTTCCATCAAGCGCCAGCGCTGGTGAAAGTGTTCGACAAAATCATTGGCAATATCGCCCAAATGGCTATCGGAAGTCAGCACCGGATAATCGCGCGCCAATTGCCGATAAAGTTTTTCTTCCTGTTCTTCGTCCAGCTCTCCATCCGCTTTGGCGGCATCGATGCGCTCTTCAATGCGCCGGTTCAAGTCGGCATCGACAATCTGTAACTTCTCGCCGCGATTCTCGTAGAACAGCGGCAACGTTGCACCATCGGCCACCGCACGTTGAAAGTCGTAAACAGACACATAATCGCCAAACACCTCGCGAGTCACCTGCTTTTCCGGGCCATCGATCAGCGGAGTGCCGGTAAAACCGATGAACTTCGCGTTTTGCAGGGCCTTACGCATATTCAGGGCTAACCGGCCGTATTGGGTGCGGTGCGCCTCATCGGACACGACAATGATGTCGTCGCGAAGGCTCCAGGACTCCTTAACTTGGTCGTGGAACTTATGGATCAGGCTGAACACATAGCGACGATCCTGGTCTTTTAGCAAACGTTGCAGACCATCGCCATTGCACGCCTTGTCGCCTTTGTTGGTGGCTGCGCCGCAATTGACGAAAGTCCCGTAGATTTGCGTATCCAGCTCTTTGCGGTCGGTCATCAGCACGAAGGTGTAGCCGGCCGATACTTTGCGATGGATTTTTTGGCAGAAAAACACCATCGAGTAACTCTTGCCGCTGCCTTGCGTATGCCAGAACACGCCCAAGCGACCGGCCGCCACATCGGGAGTATTGCTTTGCAAATTAGCGATAGCGAGGTTCACACCCAAATACTGGTGGTTGCGAGCGACGATTTTCACCGCAAAGCCATCGCTGCTGTCGAACAGCGTGAAGTTTTCGACTATATCCAGCAAGTTGTTCTTGCTGCACATGCCTTCCAGCAATATGGGCAGCAGCGGTTTTTTGGGCGGCTCGTCAGGTTTGGGCGCTGGGTCTTCACCGGCTTCGGTCAGGCGCTTCCAGCGGTAGAAGTGATCCCAGCCGTTGCCCAACGCGCCAAAACGGGCATCCACGCCGTTGGATACAATCACCAACGCGTTGTAGTGAAACAGATGCGGAATGGTGTCCTGGTTATCGCGATAGTTATCGTCGAACGCGGCCTTTAAACCCTTGTCGTGGCGCTTCAGTTCGATAAACACCAACGGCAAGCCATTAACAAAGCCGACAATATCGCAGCGCCTGTCCCACGAACTGCCTTTTACCCACAGCTCGCGCACCGCCAGAAAGTCGTTATTGTCAGGCGTATCAAAATCGATTACCCGCACCCGCTCGTCACTCTCGCCGTTGTCGGATTTGATCTTGACCGGCACCCCGTCGCGCATCAACTTCCATTTGGCCTCGTTGTGTTGAAGCATCGATTTGGTCGGGTCAGCATCCAGCAACTCATCCTTAGCGGCCTCAATTGCCGATTCCGGCAGCGTGGGATTCAGCTTCTTTAGCGCGGCGGTCAGCTCACGGGTAAGTACCACTTCCGACCTATCCTTGCGCCCCAGTAGCGAATCCGGGCCATAGGTTTCGCTATCGAAAGCGTAAGTGGAGCGCCAGTTCAGTCGCCTTTCAAGAAACGCGGCGGCGGGCTCTTGAACAAGGCGATCTTCGGAATAATCACGTCGGGACATAGCGGACTCAAACGGCCAGTTGGCCGGACATTAGTTTGGGGAGTAAGGCGTCGCGGGCTTCTGCAAGCAATAGATTTGCTTTCAAGAGAGATTCAATCTGTGAAATATTGCTTGCTACAGTCTCTTCAAATTCAATCAATAGTCTGTTTGGTGGTTTAGAAATCTCAATTGATGAGAATTTTGATTTACTGATATTCGCCATCGTAGATCCTCCACCCATACCTAACATGTATTCTTTGAGGGTGGAAATCGAAAAATATAAATAGGCTCTGAAAAATTTTTCATGGGGAATTACTGCGTTGATTTGCTGGTTTGTGTGGCTTGGCTGGCTCGTTAGTGCAACAACGCCAACTGTGCCGATGCAGGAAACGATGACTGTATCTTTGGGCAACAGTTTATTTTTTTGAGAATTCGAACCGGATTCAGTGAGCCGTTGGCCTGTTATAATAACAATCATATTGCCGTGCATATCAGGTGTTTTGATAAACGGAACGTCACCGCCGAAAAACTGCGCATTGCTCGTAGAGGGCGTTTTTCCTGTTTCTACCCGACCAAATTTCTCGATTGACCATTGTTCCCAACCCTCTGACAGACCATCCACCGCTTTCACATGCTCATGACCGGGGAAGCGGAACTTGACGAACCACTCGCGGTACAACAACCGCGCGGACTCTTCGAGCAAAGCGATACGGCGGCGGTTGTTTTCGATGAGGTCGCCATAGGTAGACAAGATGTCTCCAATTTCCCGCTGAACTTCTACTGGAGGACATGGAATGCTAAATCTGAGCAGCTTGTCTTGACTGAGGTTATCTTGTGTAGCACCTTGCGAAACCATCTTCATCCGTTCTTGGACGGTGTTGAAAAAATATTTAACAAACCGAACATCACACTTCTGCTCATCAGCGATAAAGCCAATAATACTGTCAGGAAAACAAGCCGGGTAGCTGAGCAATGCTGTATCTGCGATATTTGCCGCAATGGTGATACAGAGCGTGTCTTTTGGCCATAGGCGGCTTTGTGCAAGTCCAGCTTCGCTATAAGTCTGATTGTGTGCAGTAATCCGAAGGTCAGCAGCCTTTACCTCAGCTGTTTGAATGAACGGATACGGTCCACCATACAGAATTGAATCGTTGCGTGGTCGATGACGAGACTTCCCCCGTGAGACATGCCCAAGCTGGTCAAGTGGAACCTCAGGCCACATCGGATAGCTCCGCAAGGCGGCTTGGGCGAATAAATTCGCCCCTACAACAAGGCAGCCCATACAGTGAAGGTGGAGCCGGATTTTCATGACGTGTAGGGGCGAATTTATTCGCCCATATAAAGGGCAAAAAACAAAAAAGAGCAGACGCATTCCCCGCGTCCCAGTCAAAAATCGATTTCAAAGCCATATCGCATCCCACAATGGGTACTCTCCAATTTTTTCAACCAACCCCGCACGTAGCGGGTTCCCGACGATGTAACGAGCGATGCCTTGAATATCCTCTTCATCGCGTAGCGCATGATCATAATAGCCTTTTTGCCATATCGCGCCGTGTCGCCCGTGGCATCGATTGATAGCGTGTGCCGAGCGCGCTTTGAGCCGTTTCATAGCTTCCGAGAGCATCATCTGTTCACCGAGTTGAAATAACCAGTGCAGATGATCCGGCATGATGACCCAGGCCAGACTGTTCAAGATACCATCCTCATGCAGCTTACGCATTTCAGTTACAACAAGCCTGGCATCGGTGAAATCACGAAATAGCGGCAGGCGATTATGCGCACAAAGCGTGACATGGTAGGCATGGTGTGCAAGCGAAACACGACCCTTAAGGAGATTATCACGAGGCATGGTGAATTGGGCGAATGAATTCGCCCCTACATCTTTGCCAATTCTGCAGCCAGTGGCAGCAGAATTGGCATGGCAGCTGATCGAGACTGAATAATGTCATCCCAATAATTCCTCAAAATTACGGTTGATGCGTTCGGCCAGCTGCGCCGCCTTGTCGCTCAGCTCATTCAATTCGCTGTGAATCTCCTTCATCCGAGTCACGAAGGCTTCATCGTCTTCTTCATCCAGACTTACAGTTACACCGACATAGCGCCCCGGTGTCAGTGAATAATCGTTGGCCGCAATTTCCGCCCGCGACACCAGTTTGCACAGGCCGCCAATGTCTTGATACGCCGCGTCAGGGAAGCGGCTAAGCAGCCAATGGGCTTGGTGGATAAAGTAGGCGGCGCGTTTCAGGGCCTCGTGGCTTAAGTCGCGCACGGTCAGCGCTTCACGCTTTTTTATGTCGCGCGGTTGCAGGGCTTTTTTGGCATTGCGGCAGGGTTCAGCATCGAATGCAGTCCAAAGGCGCGCACGGCATTGTTTCTCTGCGCTGTCCAACAGTTTGAGCCACGCTTTATGGCGGGCTTCCACCGAATGCAGCGCTGCTTTGATAGCCGGTTGCAAGGCTTCGAATTGGGCTTGCAGGTTTTGCTTGGCCGCGAGATCAACCGCAGTGCTGACCTGGGAGTACGTCTTGGCGGCTTGTTCGAGCAAGGTGTGTACGCTTAATTCCCAGGCTGTCGATTGGCTTTGCGCCTCGGCCACTTGCGCCCGGAAGTCGGCCAGCACGGCATCTTCCAAGGTTTGTTCTTCCGCCAGTTTGTCGCGTACGGTTGCCAATGCAGCAGCGTCTTCGGTGGCTTTAGCCAATTTAATCAATGCGTTTTCCAGCTTGGCGACGGTATCTGCATCGCTCTGCAAGCGTGCTGGGAGCTTATCCAGCCAGTCAGCTGCGGTGTTCTGGTAACGACCGAGCAGGTCAATAAACTTGTGTTGCTCGCCTCGATACAGCCAGGTAATCGCGGTGAGATTGGCGAGTTGTTCGTCGGTGAAAACATGCGACCGGGCCGAGACCACGGTGTAGACATTGCGTGCGTCTATCATCAACACGGTGTCGAGCAGGTCTTGCCGCTTGCCTTTATCGAAAAACCACAGGGTGCATGGCAGGGTGCGGGTGTAAAAGAACTTGTTGCCGATCGAGATCATCACATCCACGTGGCCGGTTTCCACCAGCTTTTGGCGGATGTCTTTGTCCTTGTTACCGGCATCCGAGGCGCTGGAGGCCATGACGAAACCAGCTCGGCCCGTGTCGTTTAGGTAGCTGTAGAAGTATTGCAGCCACAGGCTGTTGGCATTGGAAATCGCCTCGCCGTCATCTTTCTTTTTGCTCTTACCTGCGGTGCCCGGCAGGCCGAAGGGTAAGCGGTTGCCAACTCCAACATGACCTTTGATTTTGTTGAGCTGCACGCCATCGACGTTAAACGGCGGGTTAGCCATCACAAAATCGCACTGCCCCAGCAATTCATGCTGGTCTTCGTAGAAGGTATTGCCGATCTTGATTTGACCTTCCAAGCCATGCACGGCCAAGTTCATCCGCGCCAGCTTGCTGTTCAAGTCGGCTTTTTCCTGGCCGTAGAAGATGATGTCGACATCGTTGGTATTTTTATGGCGCGCATCTTCGATAAAGTGGCCGGTCTGCACAAACATTCCGGCCGACCCGCAGGCCGGGTCCAGCACCGTGCCGTGATCAGGCTCGATAACGTTCACGATCATTCGAACCAGGCTGGGCGGGGTAAAGAACTCGCCGCCTTCTTGCGCCCCGCTCATGGCGAATTGGTTGAGGAAGTATTCGTAAATGCGACCGAAGACATCGCCCTTGGCTTTGGCGAGTACCGGGCTGTTAAAAATCTTGATCAGTTCGGCCAGCAGGTCGGGCTCAAAACCGACGTAATCTTTAGGCAAAGCGCCAGCTAGCAATTTGTTGCCGTGCTGGTCGGTGACTTCATCTTCAATCGCAACCATCGCATCGCGAATGTTGACACCTAAAGTCGCACTTTGCGGCAAGCTGGCCAGATTATCGTAACGGCTTTGTTCCGGCAGATAGATTGCCGCCTTGCCGCTAAATCCAAGCTTGATCAGACCCTCCCGCACCTCACCGGTAGCGCGAGCCGGAATAGCCGCTTCGACTTCCGCCAGCAAGGCATTGAATCGAGTGGTGGCATGACGCAGAAAGATGAGACCCAGCACAGGCATTGAATATTCGGTTGCGGTGAGTTTTGAGTTAGCGCGAAGCTGATCGGCGGCTTCCCAAAGATCGTCTTCGAGTTGTTTTAATTCTTGGTAATCAATCATTATTCATGGTTTTTTGTGTGTACTGTCGGCTTTAGGAGCTTAAATTACTTAGCTTGCAGCCTAAGCTTCAGGCCGTAGCTCGAACTGTTTCATACAGATTAGTCATCGACTAACCAGCATAACTGACACATTTATCCGAACTTAATTATCCGATCCTGTTTTGACTTATAATACAGCAATTCATCCCATCAAGCCCGTACCCCTCTATTACAAAATGGCAGAATCGAAAACTTATCTGAATGTACCTTTTGCCCAAAAGGATGAGGCGAAAGCGCTTGGTGCGAGATGGGACGCGGTCCCAAAAAAATGGTTTGTCCCGGCAGATAAGGACATTACGCTTTTTGCCCGATGGCAAGCTGAATCCGGTGCTGTGCAATCATCTGGATTGAAGACTTCACCCGCAAAAACCGGTTCTTCATCCAGGAAGACCGCCGCCGGTGTCAAAACCCATGCAACGGTTAAAGATTTTGTGGCCTATAACGGCGATACGCCGCCTTGGCATTAATGTTGGCTCCTTCAAGTAGGGCGTGCCGTGCGCGCCTTAATTCCCGAAGAGGCGCGCACGGCACGCCTTACGCGCTAACGCTTCTCCTGATTAATCATCCTCATCCGGGATTTGTCCCCTGAATTCTTCCGACAGCAGCATTTGCCCTCCGGTGACAACCAGTTGTTCACCGGCACTGATGCCGCTACCGACGAAATAACCGCCGTTCGTTGCCGAATACTGATCTATAGTGCGGCGGCTGAATTGTTCAGCTGCGGTTTTAATGTAAACAAAAGCCTGATCCATGTACCAGACTAAAGCGGATTTTGGAATAATGACGCCGGACCGTTTTTCACCTTGTTCAGGTATCCACGCCGCAACGCGCATGCCGGTTCTGATACGGCGCCCCTCGGTCTGGAAAAAATAGCTTTCGCCTTGCGCGGTAGTATCTGTTTGCGGGGCCGCTGAAATCAGCTCGGCTTTAGTCGCCGCACTGCGATTGCCCGATGCTTCAACATAAATAGTCTGAATCTCGTTCGCCAATTGTTTATTAACCGGCAAGGTAATTTGCAATAGCGTTTTCCGGCCGGATAAAAAGCCGTTCAGCGGTTCGGCGTCGGTAGATAATGCCCATTCGGTCAGCTTTTTACCCCAGTTGATTCGGGCTTCATCCATGATAGCCTTGCCTTGAACGCCGCTGGCATCAACCTGGGCTTTGTCGGTTTGCCATTGCGCTTGCTGAACTTGCAAGTTGCGTTTCGATGTTGCCCCATCGCGATACAAGTCTTGCTGGCGCTTGATATTCTGCTCGGCCTGCTTAAACCTTGCCGTAGCGCCGCTGCGTTCGGTTAACGCGACCAAATACCGGTGTCGCAACTCGATCAGCGGCTGTATATTGACCGCTTTTCCATGAGCCGTGAACTCAGGATGGTCGCTGACCGAGGTAAGCGTTATTGTCTGCAAGCCCGATACCGACTGGGCTTTGGCGGCCAGGGAAATAGTTCCTTGCCCTGCGGAGGAAACCGGCAGGTTGGCGACCGACTTATCGTCATCATCCGCAATAACGGGCGCGACACTGAGCATAAAAAAACAGGCTATTAAAAGAGCATTCATGTAGACAGGAAAGTGAGT
>Ga0207972_100506_pt1 | contig 9652 bp, 6 predicted proteins | sample LakWasMe75_LOW10_2_FD_183903 | JGI IMG/M metagenome (GOLD analysis project Ga0207972, IMG submission 183903) | Freshwater sediment methanotrophic microbial communities from Lake Washington under simulated oxygen tension - Sediment Metagenome... | ecosystem: Environmental > Aquatic > Freshwater >...
TGGCTAACAATATGGCCAGTTCAATCGCTGCCAGCAGGCTGCCAATTTTGATGTTGCCGGTACCGGCAAGATCCAGTGCGGTACCATGGTCGACCGAGGTGCGGATGATGGGCAAGCCCAGCGTGACGTTTACACCCTCGCCGAAACTGGCGTGTTTTAGCACAGGCAGGCCTTGGTCGTGATACATGGCGAGCACTGCATCTGCTTTACTTAGATGGTGCTTGGCAAACAAGGTATCTGCCGGTAGTGCACCTACAAGGTTCATGCCTTCTTTACGTAGTTTTTCCAATACCGGATTGATGATTTCAATTTCTTCTCGACCCAGATAGCCATCTTCACCTGCATGCGGGTTAAGGCCGGCCACCAGAATCCGCGGGTTTGTAATGCCAAACTTGCTGATCAGGTCATGATGCAGGATGCGAACGGTAGTTTCCAGACTGCTTTTGCTAATTGCCTGCGGCACATCTTTTAAGGGCAGGTGTGTGGTTGCGAGTGCTACGCGCATGCCGCCACCGACCAGCATCATCACAACTTGTTCGGTATTGGTGAGTTCGGCGAGAAATTCCGTATGACCGCTGAAGGCAATACCTGCATCATTGATAACCCCTTTGTGCACTGGCGCGGTAACCATGGCATCAAAAAGATTGGTCTTGTGCTGTTCAGAGGTACAGCCTAATGCTGCTGTTCTCAATGTATTTAATACATATTCACTGTTATGCGCATCTAGTTTGCCGGCAATTACCGGGTTGTTTATTGCTTGATGTAAAACTGTGAGCGAGCCGTTGCCGCTATGCGGCTGGTTTTGCTTTTCAGCAAAAGCTTGGATATTGAGTGCCACACCTATTTGCGCGGCACGTGCCTTTAGCGTGTCGCTGTCTGCGATGACGACTATTTGTGCATTTAACGCTTTATGCGCGAGTAGCACGCACAGGTCAGGCCCTATGCCTGCCGGCTCGCCGGCGGTGATGGCAATGCGAGGTAGTGTATTGTTCAAAAGGCTGAATAAAACTACTTAAAGGTTAAAATTTATCTTCAAGTCTGTACTCTACGTAAGCACGGTCGCGTAATTCACGTAACCAGTCCTGAAAAGCTTCATCGGCCTTGCGTAGACGGATTTCCTGACGTGCTTTCAGGCGGGCTGCTTCTTTACTCATGTCTTGCTTACGGCGTTCGAGCACTTGAATGATATGCCAGCCAAATGGGCTGCGAACAGGTTCGCTGATCTGGTTGTCTTTAAGCTCATTCATGGCTTTTTCAAACTGGGGAACGGTATCTCCGGGATTCACCCAGCCCAGATCGCCACCGTTTGATGCTGTGCCGTCCTCAGAGAACTGGCGTGCGAGCACTTCGAACTTTTCACCATTATCCAGTCGATCTTTGATGTTATCCATTTTTTGTTTGCCGTCTTTTTCGGATAAGATTTCAGACAGTTTAATCAGGATATGTCTCGCATGCGTCTGTTCAATCACTAAAGGGGAATTGCCGCCACGCTTGCTGGTAAGCTTTAATATATGAAAGCCGTTTGGGCTTCGCAGAGCTGGCGAAGTTTCCCCAGCTTGCATGTTTTTCAAGGCATCAAGAAATAACGCCGGTAACTGCGCAGCCGCTTTCCAGCCTAGATTGCCACCCTCTAGCGCGTTAGGAGCATCGGAGTAACTTGCGGAGACTTTGGCAAAACTAGCACCGTCTTGCAGGGCTTTGATCGCTTCATCAACTTTGGCTTTTGCTTTCTGCACTTCCTCAGTAGAACCCTCTTCTGGCGTGCGGATCAGAATGTGTGAGATTTCAAATTCATCACGGTTTTCATTGCTGGAGGCTTGGGTTGTCAGGAAGTTATCGATTTCTGATTCGCTGACATTGACGCGGCTTTCAACTTCGCGCTCACGCAAACGTGCGATCGTAATCTCATTGCGAATGTCGGCTCTGAACTTGGCCATGCTGATACCATCAGCGTTTAATGCATCGCCAAATTCTTTTACAGACATCTGATTTTGTTCTGCAATTCGCTCTATGGTTTTGTCGAGCTGGTTATCATCTACTTTCAAGCCGGTCTGTGCTGCGTACTGCAATTGCAGAGCATCAGAAATCAAACGCTCCAGGATTTGCTTACGCAGAACATTTTCCTGCGGCAGTTCAGCCCCTTTTTTTGTAAGCTGCGCAGTTAGCGTGCGGATGCGGCTTTCAAGTTCCTGTTCGGTGATCACTGTTTGATCAACGATTGCAACTATGCGATCCATTTTGACGATATCTGCTGCAGATGCAGTGAAATGAACGATGCTTAATAAAGTAAATAGTAAGATTTGAACAAAAGTATGCAACATAGTTACTCGTAATATGGTTGTTGATTGGTATTAGGTATTAGCCCGGTGCTTACATAACCTGGAATATTGCGCTGGATAATTCTGAGTGGGTTCGCGCCGATTGAAGCCAGGCCGCCCAGTTCGAGCTGGAAGAACAAAGCGTAGTTCGCTTCAGCAGTAGCTGTACTCACACGTTGAATCACACTTCGCGCTTGCCAGCATCCTGCATCATACTCCAAACCGCCAATTGTTTCGATGATTCGATTTTCCCTGAATGAGTAGTTGGCACGACCAATGCCATACCAGCCTTTACCTAGCGGCCATTGTGCCGACATATCGCTTTGATCAATCGAGTCTTGCCTGTAGCTGTAGCTCAGATTCAGTACTTTTCCCGGTTCCGGATTGTAACGCCCTGAAATCGTGGAGCGAACCGAATTCGAGCTATCTGTGTTGTATTGCCAGAAAGCATCTACTATCCAGCTATTTTTAAGCTGAGCACTGATGCCTGCAATGATGTCAGAGCTGTTGGTTTTTCGGAACAAGCTGGGGTCTCTGTAGTTCAGGGCAACTTTCTGGTCTGAGAAGTAATAACGCTGACCAATGGAAGCAGACAATCGTTGTGTGCCAGTGCTGCTTTCAATGAAGCGCGTAGTCAATGCAAAACTGACTTGATTGGCATTGTTGATACGGTCGTTGCCTACAAACTGGTTTTCGCTGAACAGCGAACTGAAGTTCAAGTCAGTCAGGCTCGTGTCAAAAACCGGGATGTTGGATTGGTCACGATTAGGGATGTATACATAAAACAAGCGTGGTTCCAGTGTTTGCGAATAACCGCGTTTAGCTATTTTAAAATCCCGGTCAAAATACAAGCCGCTATCCAGGCTGAATATTGGCAAGGTGCGCTGGTAAGTTGACTCTTTGTATGGGTCGTCATTTAAACTGTAGTTGGTGTGATGAATACCGAATTTTGGAGTCACATAACCAAAGGGCCGGGCGAACGGAATGCTGATGCTGGGGTTAATGGTAGTACGTGTACCGGTTACTCGCGGGTCACCCGTTGCAGTAAGCGGGGCATTTTTATTAATGTCAAACACTGCCAGCTGTGAATACAAATTAGCCTTGATGTCTCCATAATATTTATTACCCACTAATGTCATTTGCGGCAGGCGCTCATAAGGATATGAATCTTGTCTCAGCGTCTGGAATTTTTGTGCGATAGCATTGAATTGCCAGTTTTCATCTGCATAATCTAAATTAAATTGTTGCGGCAGATTGATTCGGCTGGTGGTAACAATACGCGTGGACATCTCTGAAAAGTATTGGTCATCCGATACTTTTTCAAGGCTATAGCCAGCTGACCAGCCGTTTCCAAATCTGTGCTGATGCTTCAGATTGGCGTAGTAACGCGTTTCGTTGCTGAGGCTATCATTAGGCAGGTATTCTAAATTGCTGGTACCGGCAAAGTTATCTTGCAGATATCTGAATTCACCTTGTAACTGTATGCCGCGCTTACTTAGTGCACGCGTCGCAAGTGTCGCATCCATATTAGGCGCGATATTCCAGTAATAAGGTAATAGTGCTTCAAAGCCACTGCGGCTGGTACTGCCAACAGTAGGTGCAAGAAATCCGCTTTTGCGCTGATCATTGAATGAAAAACTAATCCACGGCGTATAAAGTATCGGTACGCCTTTGAATTCGATGCGTGCATTTTTTGCAGTACCGGTGTCAGTGTAGTCGTTAAGTGATATTTCACTGGCTTTAATATACCAGTCATCAACATCGGCTTCACATGTGGTGTAGCGTGCATTCAGCAGACGCTTTTTATCTTCACCCTCAAATAAGATTGCTTTGGCGTCGCCGCGGGCTTTTGTTGAGCGGGCGGTTGTGTTAAGCGAGAGTGGATTGTTAGATGAGCTGGTGCTGTAGTCAGTGACAGGTAGGCCATCGGCTGAAGTGTAGGAATCATTACTGCCTATCTGCTGGCTCTGCAGATCGCCAAGTTTTCTGGCAAAGGTTTCAGAGCTGACGGTGCGGCGCTTCTGCAATATCGATGTCATCGGGTTAGTCATGCTGATTGAAGCATCCCGCATTTCACCTACGCTCTCGGATAACTGCATTCGTAACTCAGGCCCGGTTACCTTGGCATTGTCGACTTCAACGCGCACGTTGCCATCTGCGTGTATTTCGTCATTCAGCACGTCATATTCTAGACTGTCAGCAAAAATATCCTGTTTGTCCTGATGAATAGATGCATTGCCGATAGCGCGCATTGTGCGGTCAAGCTGGAGTTCCAGCTTTTCTCCATCAATGACAATGCCGCCTTCTGCAGCTGCATTTGTCTGCTTAGCAGGTTTGCTGCTGTTTTTTGCATTGCTGTCTTGACGTGTTGCTATTGGTTGCGCGCTTGTTTTTTCTTGTGGCTTATTTAAGCCGCTACTCGCACTTTTTTGACTTGGTGTGACTGTATGAGCATCAGCAGCGAGTTCTAACGCATTGGACTTGGATAAAACACTGGTGACTGGAATGATGTTTCCGCGCACTGACTTCAGTAGCTCGTTTTCAAAAACCAGAACAACAAGGCGCTGTTCTTTTATCTCACTGCCACTCCTGCGCTGGTAAACGTAATTCCAGCGATCATCGTGTGAGTTATCCGGAATAAGCGGTGCACCCAGAACAGACTGCACTTGAGGTTTAGTCATGCCGGGACGCAGCTGCAATAGCATTTGTGAGTTCAACACATAATCTTGCGGCAAGTTCGGTGCAGCATTGGAAATGGTGCTGTGTGCCATCAGTATAGCGGCAAGACTGGCGATGACGCGATTCTTCAGCATGAAATTACCATTGAAATGAGCAAGGAATGTAGCGGTGAAATTAAAGGCACGAGTATATAGGCAAACTGTTTTATTTTATCAGTGATAAAATCTCATAAATTGCATTTTTTAGCAATGAAAACTTGGCGGCAGTGCCTGTAAATTCACATTTGCAGATAGTACCTGGCAGCCGATTCAGCAAAAAATTATATAAGAGTTGGAAATTTGTTGTGAATAACATCCATACAGACAGTCGACAGTTGGCGCTTGGCAACTGGCTAAAAACTACCTTGCAGCATTCAGAGTTCACATTAACTGTTGCCTCGGCTGATGCAAGTTTTAGGCGTTATTTCAGGGTGCATCTGGCAGATAAAACACTGATTGCGATGGATGCTCCACCGTCACACGAGAATTGTGAACCGTTTGTGCGTATCGCAAAGTTATTCGGCGATACTGGCATGCATGTGCCTGAAGTGGTTGCGCAAGACCTTGTGCAGGGATTTTTGCTATTAAGTGATTTGGGCGATGTTACCTATTTGAGTCAGCTTAATGAAGTCACTGCTCCGGCTTTGTACCATGATGCCAATATGGCCTTGATCAAGCTGCAGCTGGCAAGTAAACCTGGCGTATTGCCGAATTATGACGAGGCATTACTCACGCGTGAAATGCAATTGTTCCCGGATTGGTATATCACCAAACATTTGAACGTTACCCTGGATGATAAGCAGCAGCAGGTTTTGCAGAATACATTTGCCTTGCTTAACAAGAACATTTTGTCGCAAGGGCAGGTTTATGTACATCGTGACTATCATTCACGCAACCTGATGCTGTGTCACGATAATCCAGGAGTGCTGGATTTTCAGGATGCGGTTTTTGGTGCAATTACTTATGATCTGGTATCTTTACTCAGGGATGCTTATATCAGCTGGGATGAAGAAAAAATCATTGATTGGCTGGTACGTTACTGGCAGTCAGCCAGACAACAAGGATTGCCGGTACCGGCAGATTTCAGTGAGTTTTACCGCGATTTTGAATATACGGGCGCACAGCGTCATATCAAGATACTGGGTATATTTGCGCGACTTTACCATCGCGATGGCAAAGAAGGCTATTTGAAAGACATGCCATTGGTTATGCATTACTTGCATAAGGTATGTGAGCGCTACATTGAGCTGAAGCCACTGTTACGCTTATTGGATGTACTGGAAAACAAACAGGCTCAGGTCGGGTATACGTTCTGATGAAAGCCATGATTCTGGCAGCAGGCAGGGGTGAGCGTATGCGGCCGCTGACGGACCACACGCCGAAACCTCTGCTTAAAGTAGGTGGCAAACCTCTGATTCTCTGGCATCTGCAGCGATTAGCTGCAGCCGGTTTTAAGGATGTTGTGATTAACCATGCGCATTTGGGACAGCAGATTGAAGCTGCTCTGGGTGATGGTGGCGAGTGGGGTGTGCGTATTCAGTATTCGCCGGAAAAAATTGCGCTGGAAACTGCCGGTGGCATTGCCAATGCCATGCCTTTGTTAGGCAATGCGCCATTTTTGGTGGTGAATGGGGATGTGTATACCGACATTGATTTTGGCGCGTTAAACCTTATGCCGAATCATCTTGCGCATCTGGTAATGGTAGACAATCCCCCGCAGCATGCCGCTGGCGACTTCACCTTGTGTAATGGCAAGCTAAGCGTTGAAGGCAATGAAAAGCTGACATTCTCTGGCATAGGTATTTATCAGCCCAGCTTATTTGCAAGCATCGCGCGCGGTGAGGCTGCCAAACTGGCGCCTTTACTTAAAGCTGCGATGGCGCAGGGGCTTGTCAGCGGCAGTCACCATCGGGGTGCATGGCATGATGTTGGTACTCCTGAACGTTTACAGGCACTTGATAGTCAATTACTGACCAGTTAAAGAAACAGAAGAAATAACACATGAATTTTCCGGATATTCCTGAATTTAAAGAGCGACGCCAGGGCCTGATGCAGCGTATGCAGCATGGTATTGCCATTATCCCGACGGCTCCTGAAGCTATCCGCAACCGTGATAGCCATTACCCATATCGCTTCGATAGTTACTTTTATTATCTCACCGGTTTTAAAGAACCTGAGTCAGTGCTGGTGCTGCTTGCCGGTGATGTGAACAAAGGTCAGGCCGCAAAAAGTATTTTATTCTGCCGCGATAAAGACATGGAGCGCGAGATATGGGATGGTTTTCGTTTTGGCCCCGCCGCTGCAGTCGCAGAGTTTGGCTTTGATGAGGCATATTCAATCAGTCAGCTTGATGAACTACTGCCTAAGTTACTAGCAAATCAAGCTAAATTATTCTATAGCCTGGGCGCAGATGCAGTCTGGGATGCAAAAGTCAGCAATTGGTTGAATCAGGTCAAAGCACAGGTGCGTACCGGCATCAGTGCTCCCGATGATATCGCGGATGTACGCAAATTAATTGATGAAATGCGATTGTTCAAGTCGCCTGCCGAACAGGCGCTGATGCGACGTTCAGCCAGCATTGCTGCCGGAGCCCATAAGCGCGCCATGCAAAAAGCCCGTGCCGGCAAAATGGAGTATGAGATCGAAGCCGAGTTCCTGCATGAGTTCTATCGCTTCGGAGCACAAGCTCCCGCTTATACCAGCATCGTTGCGGGCGGTGCTAATGCCTGTACGCTGCACTACAACGCTAATAATGCAAAATTGAATGACGGTGACCTGTTGCTGATAGATGCCGGTTGCGAACTGGATGGCTATGCTTCAGACATTACACGCACCTTCCCCGTCAACGGTAAATTCAGCGCAGCGCAAAAGGATGTGTATGAGTTGGTGCTGGCGGCACAGGCGGCAGCGATTGCTAAAGTGAACACGAACAGCCACTGGAATACGCCGCACGAGGCTGCTCTGGATGTTTTAGTGCAGGGTTTTATTGATTTTGGCTGGTGCAAAGGCAGTAAAGATGCTGTGCTGGAAAGTGGCGCCTATCGGCAGTTTTATATGCATCGCACCGGGCACTGGCTGGGGCTGGATGTGCATGACGCAGGTGAATACAAAGATAAAGCCGGTAACTGGCGCATGCTGGAGGCAGGCATGATGCTGACGGTTGAACCTGGCTGTTACATTCGTCCGGCAGAAAATGTGCCGGAACATTTCTGGAATATCGGTATCCGCATTGAGGATGATGTGCTGGTGACTGCAAACGGTTGTGATGTGATTACGATTGAGGCGCCGAAATCAATAGCAGATATTGAAAGTTTGATGGCGAAATAATGCCGGAAAATAAAGACATTGTTATTGTGGGTGGTGGTCCGGTTGGCATGGTGCTGGCGTTGCTGCTGGCAAAACAGAATGTCGGCAGCACCGTACTTGAGGTGCGCAAGCAGGGCGCTGCAAATCACGATACGCGCGCGTTAGCGCTGTCTTTTGGCAGCAGACGTATTCTTGAAAAGCTGGGTGTGTGGCAATCATTGGCAGCACATGCTACTCCAATCAATACGATACATGTGTCGCAGAAGGGCAGTATTGGTCGTAGTCTGTTGCGGGCGCAGGATTACCAACAGGAAGCCTTGGGCTACGTATTGTCATACGGCGCGTTATGTACGGTCTTGAATGCACAGATCGCAGACTTTCCAACAATTCATTTAGTTGATGAGGCGCAGGCTGAATCAATTACACATAACGCAGCGCATGCTGCTGTGCGCTACCAGCGGCATGGCGAATCGCATGATATGCAAAACCTGCTTGTCGTGCTGGCGGACGGCGGCCGCAGCCTGGAAGAAGTAGCTGGCTTGAAACGTGATACCAAAGAGTATGGCCATGATGCGCTGATTACCAAAGTCAGTGCCGAATTGCCGCACAATAATATTGCCTATGAACGCTTCACCGCCAACGGGCCAATGGCATTATTGCCGAATGGAGAGCGTGATTTTTCATTGGTATGGACCGGTGAGAAATCACGCATTGCACCTTTGCTGGAGTTAAGCGATTCTGAGTTTTTATCACAATTCCATGCAGAATTTGGGGATAGAGTCGGTCGTTTTTTAAGTGTGGAAAAACGCATGACTTTCCCGTTAAAGCTATCACAGCTACAGGCAAATGATACGCCGCATCTGGTCGTGGTCGGTAACGCAGCGCAGACCATGCATCCTGTAGCGGGGCAGGGTTTTAACGTGGGCTTGCGTGATGCTGAAGTGCTGGCGCGGCATATTATTAGTGCACGAGACCAGATAGGCAGCAGTGAAATGCTGGCTGCATACCGTAGCAGCCGTAAAACCGATACCAAGCACGGCCTGTTATTTACCGATTTTCTGGTGAATATTTTTTCTAATGACATTCTAGGTGTGTCGGCGTTAAGAAGCGCCGGCATTGGTATGTTTGACCTGGTGAAGCCGGTTAAGCGATTTCTGGTCAGCAAAATGAGTTTTGGCAAATGAGTGACAATATACTGAAAGTGGATGTGACTATTGTCGGTGCCGGCCTGGTTGGTTTGTCAGCTGCCGTCGCAATGAGCAAGGCTGGGCATGAAGTGGTGCTGGTCGATCAGCAGATGTATACAGCGGA
>Ga0207972_100509_pt1 | contig 9626 bp, 10 predicted proteins | sample LakWasMe75_LOW10_2_FD_183903 | JGI IMG/M metagenome (GOLD analysis project Ga0207972, IMG submission 183903) | Freshwater sediment methanotrophic microbial communities from Lake Washington under simulated oxygen tension - Sediment Metagenome... | ecosystem: Environmental > Aquatic > Freshwater >...
CTTGCCTTTTTGCGTGACAATATGCAGAAATTGCGGCCCGTTCAACTCTTTAATATTGTGCAGCGTATCAATCAATGCATCGAGATCGTGGCCATCAATGGGGCCAATATAGTTAAAACCAAACTCTTCAAACAATGTGCCTGGCATCACCATGCCTTTAACATGCTCTTCCGCGCGCTTTGCAAACTCCATCATGGGCGGCACTGCTGACAGTACTTTTTTGCCAGATTTTCTTACCGTGCCATAAAAGCGGCTGGATAGTAGTTTAGCCAGATATTTGTTGAGTGCGCCGACATTATTAGAAATGCTCATGTCGTTATCATTGAGTATAACAAGCAGGTTGGCGTCCATATTGCCTGCATTATTCAAGGCTTCAAATGCCATGCCGGCCGTCATTGCGCCATCGCCGATGATAGCAACAGAACGTCGCGCACTGCCGGTTTTCTGTGCAGCTACCGCCATACCCAGCGCGGCTGAGATAGAAGTGCTGGAATGACCGGTGCCAAAAGTATCATATTCACTTTCATTGCGGCGCGGAAACCCTGCAATCCCTTGTGGTTTACGCAGGTTTTGCATTTTATCGCGACGACCAGTCAGGATTTTATGCGGGTAAGTCTGGTGGCCTACATCCCAAACCAGTTTGTCATCCGGCGTATTGAACACATAATGCAAGGCGATAGTAAGTTCTACTACCCCCAGATTAGACGCCAGGTGCCCGCCGGTTCTGGCAACGCTATCTACCAGAAAAGCACGTAACTCCTGAGCGAGTTGCACAAGTTGCCTGCGTTCTAGCTGACGCAGTTGTTGGGGGTAATCTATGGTATCGAGTAGCGGAGTCACAAGTGGAGTGATTTAATTAATATTAAGTTATTAAAAACTGCGTTGGGTAATAAAGCTGGCAAGCTGACGTAAGCGCAAAGCCTGATCACCGAAAGGCGCTAATGCGCCAATTGCAGTTTCGTGTAGTTGATTAGCAAGTCGTTTTGCCACATCTAAACCTAGAATTGTGACATAGGTCGGTTTGTTGCTGTCAGCATCTTTGCCGGCAGTTTTACCTAGTGTAACGGTATCTGCTTCAGTGTCCAAAATATCATCAATCACTTGAAATGCAAGACCAATATTTTCGGCGTAAACGTGAACAGCTGAGATTTGTGCGAGTGAGCCATTTGCAGCGCCCAGTAATGCTGCTGCCTGAATCAGCGCGCCAGTTTTGAGCTGATGCATGTCTTCAAGCTCATGCTGCGTGAGTGCTTTGCCGACCGAGCTTAAATCAATGGCCTGGCCGCCCGCCATGCCAGTGGAGCCGGCAGCTTTTGCCAGTATATTTAACATACTGATCTGCTGGTTTGCGTTTGCACACAACTGTGGTGTCGATAGCACATCAAATGCCAGGCTTTGCAGGGCGTCGCCTACCAGTAAAGCTGTGGCATCATCATATTGTTTATGGCAGCTTGGTTTACCCCGGCGCAAGTCATCGTCATCCATGCAGGGCATGTCATCATGCACTAACGAGTAGGCGTGAATCAACTCAACTGCCGCTGCAGCAGCATCCGCAATCTCTATCTCAGTGTTACATAGCTCAGCTGCGGCATAGCATAGAAGTGCACGTACTCGCTTGCCGCCACCAAGTGCGCTATAACGCATTGCACTGTGCAATTGCTGCGGCTCCTGATCGTCTGGCGGCAGCGCTTCATCCAGCACTTCTTCTATGCGTAGCTGTTTGGTTTTTGCCCAGGTCAGGAAATCTGATTCGGTATGATCAGTCATACTTGCTTATTCATTTTCTGCATTGAATGGTGTTAATTGCTGACGCTCATTCAATATTTTGACTTGCTGCTCAACGTCTGCGAGAGATTTTTGGCAGAATTCGAGTAAAGTGTTGCCACGTTTATATGCACTCAGAGATTCTTCCAGCGACATTTGCCCGGATTCCATTTGCGCAACAATCTGCTCTAACTCGCTAAACGCCTGCTCATAACTTTGTGCAGATTCGAGATTGGCTGAGGAGGTTTGTGGGGCTGATTTTTCGGTTTTAGAAGCGGGCATAACGCTAAATGTTTTATGGTGAGTAAGTTGCTATTCTATCAAAAGTTGAGCCAAACCTTATGGCTATTCTTACGATAAAACCCGTTTTAAAAATTGTTCAATGTCTGCAATCTCCTCACCACATACCGAGTGAGCCATGCTGTATTCATGCCAATTGATCAAATATTGATGATCTTGCAGTAAATTACGCGAAAGTTTACTCATATCCAAACTGATGACATCATCAAAAATGCCATGCGCCATAAAAATCGGGATGTTTTTATTGGCAGCGTGAGCCTCTGTACTTAGTTTGGTATGCAGTGGTAAATAGGTTGATAGTGCGAGTACGCCCGCAAGCTTATGCGGATAACGCAATGCTGTATGCAGGGCGATAGCGCCCCCCTGTGAGAATCCGGCGAGCACAATACGGTCACTGGATATTCCGCGGTCAATTTCAGTTTGTATCAATGCATCAATGTAATGCTGACTGGTTTTGATGCCAGCTTCATCTTCCTGATTTACGGGAATCACACCATAGATGTCATACCACGCGGGCATGATGTAGCCGTTATTACGAGTAACTGCCATGTCTGGTGCATGCGGCAAAATAAACCTGACATTTGGCAACGCATCAGGCTTTAATAGCTGCTTAACCACAGGCTCAAAATCATAGCCGTCGGCACCCAAGCCATGCAGCCAGATCACGCTGGCATTGATTGTGTCTGGATTGTTATTGGGATTGCTTAGTTCTAGTGGTGTTTTGTAGGTCATGACGAATTCTGATTAGTTTGTGTATTAACGAGATTTAACTACTGCTTGAATTCCAGCCAAAAGCGCGGGCCCATTGCCGTATACCCCATTGAAAATCTTTTTTCGTTACCTGCTGCATTTTGTAATATTTCAGGTAATGTCGAGAAAACCAAAGTGACCAATACAATGCCGGCAAATAATGGTTTGATTAAGGGTTTTCTTGTACCGTCAGCCATTTTTTTTATATTGCCGTCATTGTAATAACCTATCATGAGCCCGACAAATGTAAACATCATTATCTGACTGATAGGCATCACAATCACCCCATCTACTAATGAGTATACGGTGTTAGTGACGACAGTGAAAAATAAAATGATTGCCAAATTGCGATCGTGATTAGTTTTGGTCTGCAAATTGCCAACATTGAATTTTTTTAACCAGCAGATTAAACCATAGCAAGCAATTATTAGTATTAATAAAGCAGCAGGTAATCCCCACTCTGCCATTATTTGCAGCACGCTGTTATGTGGGTGTGCGCTGATGGGGCTGTACCATGCAAAATGCATAGGTCCCGTGCCAAAAATAGGCTGATTTTGAATCAATGCCAGCGCTTGCTTCCACAAAGCAATGCGGTCACTGGTGGTGTCTCTCACAATGGTACCGGTAACGACAGCAGACCCTCTCAGGAATGGAATAAGCTGGAATAATATTAGATAGCTTAAAAAGCCGGCCGTGATGTGAATAAGTTGCAGGCGTATCAATGGCCAGGCCAATCTTGTATAGATTGCCGCGGTGATGAGTATGCCTAATCCCCAAGATAACAGCACGCCACGCGACGCTGTATGAAATAACAATACCCACCAGCAAATCACACCTAAGTGTAACCAGTAACGTGTACGTGTATTTTTAAAATCAAACGATAGTAATGGTAACGCTATTAAACCTAAGGTCCAGAGCTGGTATTGATTGAAAAATCTGACATTGTTAAAGCCTGTAATCGGTGCTGGCCAGACTACAGGAGTTTTGAAAATGGTCGCGGTAAGGTACCCTACATAAAAAGCAGCCATTGATAACAAGATGCCACCCCAAACTACATAAGTAAGGCGTTTGATCAATTGCATCCTATTTTCTTGGTACAAGCGAGCAACAAATAAAGTCAGATAAAGTAACCCTGCAAACAGGCTGATTTCTATCAGGGCATGTCGTGGCGATATTGCCAAACACGATGAAATAATCGCTAATGCAGTCAGAGCATATAGTGCATAACGTATGGATTTATCCATAGATAAATAAGATTTATTTTTTCTATAGACGACACTTTCTATTAATAACAAACTAATCAATAATAATTCAACCATGCGCTGGCTATCATGCAGGCTCATGGCAGTGAGTGCTTGCGGAATAATCTTCAGGCTAGGAGATAAGCCTATTAGCCCAATGAAAACTGCAAAGATAATAAGCTGCAATGTATTTGATGCGCTAAGTCGGTGCATGATTTACCCGTGAAAGTTAAAAGTGGTTTGGTTTTATTAGTCTAAATGCGGGCGTAGTGTTGCGGGGCAATCATCAGTTATTTTATACAGCGTAATTAAGTTATAGATTGCTAAGCTAGCTTGCTTTTAACGCCAAACTAGCTGCTTTAGCAGCTTGGTTTGCTTGGAAGTTGAATGCTGGTTTACAGCTACGCAATAACGAAATCAGCAGGCGCCTCTTTAATTAGCCACAAATTGATTTGATAATGCTGGGTTTACCTCAGTCAATACTTGCAAGAACTCTTTGCGATATTGTGGAGGCATTGATTTTACTATGCCTTTCAAATTGGCTGGGTAAACCATTAAAGTACGTTTTAGTAATTTTCTTGCATTGAGATCATCGCCTTTTAGTTTTAGCAATAATACCTGTTGATAAGCTATTTTACTGAAGGGCCTGAAGTTCATCGCAGACTGATTCAATGCAAACTGGTGGTCAATATCATTTTGATCCGGCACCATGGAAACAGCGTGCATGAGCTCTGCATAGGGGGAAAGTAGTGTGTAGCGATATACCCAATCCAGCTCTTCTTTTTGTTGGTTCGCATCAGCAGTTGCTGATTGATAGATTGAATTCTCCACTTTCATGTGGCCGATCAACATCGTACCAAGGTTTAACGCGCCCAATAGTAAAGCAATTGCCAGACCGCCATGTGTTAATCGTTCGATTAATTTTTTGGGTATTCTAGAAGTGTTGATTGTTATGAATTTTTCATCGCCAGCTCCTAGCAATATCGCTGCTATTCCCAAAAAGTAAGCATACCAGAGCGGGTACTCCAGCATGCTATGGATTCCCAGTATCGCGAGCAAGCTGATTAGCCACCATGTCTCTGGATTTAATTCACGCCATTTAAATTTATAAACCCAAATTGCTAAGCATGCTAAAACAATTAAAAATGCACCGATACCCATTTCAGTGAGCAGGTGTAAGAAAAGATTGTGAGCATGCTCAAAAATACTTTTATAGGCCATTGTCGATGGGTAATCCAGCAGCAAAAAAGACGCTATGTTAATTTCCCCAGCGCCAATGCCCAGCCAGGGTGATTGCCAGAACAGGCGCAGACTGTCGTACCAAATCTGCAAACGCGCCGATGGCGTATCAATATTGATGCCATTCACGATGCGGTCTGTAGATAGATTGAATAGCCCGTCAGGGGCAACGTAATTTGTAAACAAATGTATAAGTGCAAAGGCTGGAAGTGTTGCCAGACAGATATAAACCAAGTTGCGTGTAGATGCCGAGTTTCTATTTTGCTGCATAGACTTGACTTGCATCACAAGCGCCAGAATTGTAGTTGCAATTAAGTATAGCCATGAACTTCTCGAGCCTGAAGCTGCAAGCATTAATAAGAACCAGGCGAGCATTAATGTAAAAAAAGCAGTTGAGAAACGTCCTTTTATGTATAGGTAAATGAGCGATGCGATTGCTAGTGCAGTAAAGTCGGCAAAATGATTAGGTTGTGAAATCGCACCATAGCTTTCCAAATAGGGCATAAATGGAATTGCGCCGCCGGTGCGTGTCACGATTTGCAGTACTACGATTCCCCCACTAATTATGCCGGCAACTACCAGAAAAAATGCCAAGGTATTTACCAGTTTATGCCAGCCGAGTTCTTGGCGCAGGTGGCTGCCAACTAGCGTTAATAAAAATGCCCAAATCAAATAAGATGCGATTAATAGTCCGTATGGAGCTGAATGCAGCATGCCTACTGCCCATTGCACTCCTAGAATTACTGTCAATGCTAAAAAAACTAGAGAAATTTGTGGAATTCGTATTTCTGACCGTATGGTTGTGCTCAATATTGGTGCTACTGCAGCTAAGCCTAGTGCTGCGGCAATCAACTCGGAATAAAAAGATGGGATCGGCAGTTGGTGGTACATGTTAATAAATGGCAGCAGAAACATGAGGCTGATGAAGAGCAGGCTCATGTTCAATGAGCAGCTAAAACAAAATAAACGCTTTAACATAAATTATCTTTCAGACTTCAAGTGTATATAAAACCGTTTATTTGGGTGTGTATCGATGAGTAAGACTTTGCACAGATCATGGGCTCGTTATGCAGAGCCCATTACTTGCTGTGGATTATGATATAGAGCAAGTTGCGCCTTGTGACAGATCGCAAATCACTGTTTTTCCATCGGCTGGGGCTTTGGGGGTGGCAGTAACATTAGCATTAGGGCTCAAAGGAGTGTCGATGCTGGCACATGCACCTTTCTGTGCAGGAGATACTGAAGATGCGCCTTGTGAAAAATTAACCAAAGCGCTGTTAACATAAGACTTTACTTCAATCAAGCAGGCCTTTGCTGTTGAGTTGATCGTGTAGTATTGATAAGCCGGTATTGCAATTGCAGCCATAATGCCAATGATGGCAACCGCTATTAATAATTCAATAAGGGTGAACCCCTGCTGTATCTTTTTCATGTCAGCTATTCCGGATAAATTTAGATTGCCATACCTATTTATTTTTTTGCTTATGAATACAAAACAAGAGCCTAGAAAAAAAGAGACTGGACGTCTCTTTTTTTCTAGTACGGGTTGCGTAAATCTTGTTACGCTTGCTTTACTACATTATGACAATGTGCAAGTAGCGCCGTTACCCAAATCGCATCGTGCAGTCTTTTTACCCGGGTTGTTTGGTGTGCCAACAATTACAGCTGTAGCATTTGCTGGGGTATCAATAGCAGAACATGCACCTTTTTTAGCATCACTAACTGTTGAAGCACCTTGTGCAAATTCAACTAATGCGCTGTTAGCATAAGATTTTGTTTCAATCATGCATGATTTTTCTGCAGATGTGATGGTGTAGTTTTGGTAAGCTGGGATAGCAACTGCAGCCAAGATACCGATAATTGCAACCACAATCATCAGCTCGATTAAGGTAAAACCTTTTTGTACTTGTTTCATATTGAATTCCTTTATTTATAAGTAATTAATTATTCGGACGCCCCAACTTTGATACCATCAAAATTGTCTGGTCTGGTTTTATAAAAGCAATAGCTGTGCCAATGTTGATTCGATTATTTAAATGATCAAAATTGATATTGTAGCTGCAATGTCAGAGGTCTTTTGAAGGAGGCTAGCAAACCTGCCGCACAATTTTTTAATATTAAAAACAATCGGTTAAATTATCTATTAATTTGACTGCGCAAAGGTTGTGTGTCTGAGTCGTAATGTCTGGCATGGTTTTTTCTGTAAAAATGCCGTATTTCGAGAGTGTTAGAAAACAAAAAAGCGGAGCATTTGCTCCGCTTTTTTATTACTAGATGACGATTATTGTCTTCTATCCCGCTTGGAGTGTCAAAAAAGGTCACGTATCCATTGCATAAATGACCATTTTTGCGATTCTTCGCGGCTATTTACTTTGATGATTCGGCAGCCTTTTGTAAGCCAGCTAAACCAGCATCAAAGATGTCGTTGATTGCTTTTAATGCAGTTTCGTCATCTTGACCAGCTGGAATAGGTGGGTTCAATTTGTATAGACGGTAGAAACGGCCAACCCACTGAACGTTAGTTTCGCCTGGTTTTGCACCTTTAGATACAATCATGAATGCATTGTAGTCTGTAAGTGGTAGGCCGCTGCTTACGATTTCGTATCTGATTTTCATGTCGCCTTCATCTACGCTACGCAGTTTTTCATAGATAGTGCCGCCGCCTTTAAGTGTCAGCGTTCTAAAAGTATCTTCACCTTTTTTCTCTAACTTGGTGTTTGCAACAGCAGGGTGCCACTTTTGCATATTGCCGAAATCTTTTACCAATGCCCAAACTTTTGCCGGATCAGCTTTGATAGTCACTGATTTGTCCACTTTAAGCGGTGATGGACCATGTGCTGCTGCTGTGAAAGAAACTAAGCTAGTGCTTAGGCTAAGTGCGATTAAAGCCAAGAATTTTTTCATTCATTTTTCTCCAGATTTCTCATGTGTGAGACGATTAATTCAAAAACAACAGCGCATTATAAATGACAAGCTTTGTTTATAGAATCTAAATTTTTAGTGCATTAGATTTGGTTTATTCAGCATTAATCAATACTGCTACTGATGGGTAGATAACGCCATGTGTAATGAGTAGGTTGACAGCATTTAACAGGAATAAATTTTTTATTAAAAGATGGCAGATTTCTTGTTATGCCCTGATTCTAGTCACTTTGCTCGCGGCTCAAGATAAACTGACCAAAAGCACGGCTTTTGTCACCGGTTTTTATGGTTGTTAATAAGCGGTTGGTTTTGGTGTCGATGACGCTGACATTATTGCTTCCCCAGTTTGCTATATAGGCGAGCTGCATGTTGTGGTCTATGCTGATGCCTTCAGGGGTGCTGCCTACATTAATCGTTGTAATCGTTGCTCCTGTATTTACGTTCAGTACAGTGAGGCTATCATCCTGTGTATTGGTGACATACAGCGTTTTATCATCGAGACTGAACGCAGCGCAGTAGGGATGGTAGCCTACTTTGAATGTCTGTTTCTGGCCGGATTCTGTATCGATAATATCGACGGTGTCATCTTTTACATTCACACTGGCGATCAATTTGCCACTGTTGCTGATTGCCAACCCGAACGGGTGCTTGCCAACCGGTATGCGTTTTTTGATTGTTAGTGTGGCTGTGTCTATCACTGCGATATCGTTGCTGTCGCGATTGGCAATATACAGCCATTGATTATCGGGGCTAACAATGAGGCCGGCAGGTGCATCGCCGACGCTTAATTCTCTAATGTCGCTGAATTTTTGTGTGTTAATTGCCAATATTCTATTTTCAAACCAGTCAGCAACATAAAGGGTCTTGTGATCGGGCGCTATCGCCAAACCTACCGGAGAGCCTTTGATTTTAATGGTATCGATTAGTTTATTAGTGAGTGTGTCGATGACTGATATTTCCTGACTTTCCACATTGGAAATAAAAACGCGCTGCAGCTTTGCCGAGATGGCTACACCAACGGGAGCTTTACCGACAGAGATTGTGCTCACAACCTGATTAGATGTTGTATTGATGACTGAAACGCTGTTATCACCCTGATTGGTAATGTAAGCATAATTATTTTCAGGCTCTATGTGTGCTGAATTGCAGGCTGATAACAAGAGGCCTGCAATCAATGTTAACGAGTGGCGGTAGCTGTTTGATAAAAGAGATGGCTTAAAACGCATGTTAATTCTGACTTAATTTAGGTTGTGGTAAATGGTTGCTTTCAATAATGCTGGAAATATGAAAAAATTGCATTAAATAATTAAGGCAGTATATAGCTATGTTAGATCGTGACGGGTTTCGCCCGAATGTTGGCATTATTTTATGCAATGCCAGCAATCAGGTGTTTTGGGGTAAGCGTATCCG
>Ga0207972_100514_pt1 | contig 9565 bp, 7 predicted proteins | sample LakWasMe75_LOW10_2_FD_183903 | JGI IMG/M metagenome (GOLD analysis project Ga0207972, IMG submission 183903) | Freshwater sediment methanotrophic microbial communities from Lake Washington under simulated oxygen tension - Sediment Metagenome... | ecosystem: Environmental > Aquatic > Freshwater >...
ACCCTGTTGATATTTTTGCTGCACTAACAGACCTTGATGCGAGCGAAACATTTAGTTATGTTTCTCTGAGTGGTTTTCCTACTGGGTCTACCTTATCTGTCATTGATGCGACAACAGGTTATTTAACTACCATTGCGTCAAGTGGTACAGCTTCGGACCTTTCGGCAATCTTTAGTTTAAATCCAACAATGCTGTTAAATGCTTTTACAAATGGGACCTTTTCTGACCAGATATATGTCACTACCTCATCGCCCTTAAGTACAACGCTTGTACCTACACTGACGATTCAAACGCAAGATGGTCTTAGCAGTTCCTATACTATTATCGGAGGTACTAACGATAATGTGCTTTCTGGAGATACAGGTAATGATTTCATTAGTAGTGGGGCAGGGAACGACACACTAAATGGTGGTATTGGCAGCGATGCTCTTCAAGGTGATGCTGGCAACGATACTATTAGTGGCGGAGTTGGTAGCGATACTATTCGAGGTGGTGCCGGTAACGATACATTGACAGGTAACACAAACAGTGTGAATGACTTTGCTTCTGATACGTTTGTGTGGCATTTGGCTGATGCAGGGGCAGCGGGAACTCCAGCAGTCGATACCATTAATACTTTCGATAAAGCTGCAGTAACAGTGGGCGGTGATGTACTCGATTTGCGAGACTTGTTAACGAATGAGGCGCATACATCAACCTCACTGGATAATTACCTGCATTTTGAGGTGACTGGCGGTAATACTATTGTACACATTAGCTCGACCGGTGGTTTTGGTGATAATAATGCGGTTAGTGTCGGCAGTGCTGGTATCTCCGGCACAACTGAAACCCAGCAGATTGTAATGGTTGGAGTTGATCTAAGTGCCGGTAATTTAACAACAGATCAGCAGATTATTCAAAGCCTTATTGATAACCAGAAACTCATTACAGACTAGTTTTTATAGATTGTCGTTGTTGAATATAAAGCCCTTAACTTTTAAGTTAAGGGCTTTATTGTTTATGTGGGCATGATGTTGATTTCTTTAAGCTGGCTTTTTTGTGATCGAGTTAATTGTTGACGTAACTTTCAAGACAAGTGTTGAAATAATGACACTTTAAGAATATGTATATTAGGTCATATTCTGCAGGATATGCGCTGTTAACTGAACATATTTTGCATAGTTACTGCCACATTACATTAGTAAATGTAAAATTTTGTTAATATCTCCATATATTTGATGAAAAATAAATTTTAAGTACTTGATAAAGATAGAATTACGGGCGATTAATTATTGAAGCTACTGTTAGTGGTATTCTCCATAACATCTAAGTTTCTTAATGAGTTACTAAAATATTTGCTGTAGGTATGAAAATTGCATACATATGGCACGCAGCCATTCAGGCAGTGTAAGTTTTTATTGAAGTGTATTGCGAGAATATAACAATATTTAAATCAATTTATAAACAGTTGCGTATTAGAATGAATCAATTCTGATTAAACTTATTAATTTACCGAGCTTTCGGAAAGCACTCTTTTGAATAACAAATATAAATATAAATTGACCTCAAAATTAATAATGCTTTGTATGACCGCAATGCATGTTGAGATTAGCCTTGCAGCCCAGCCGCTGATTTCTTTAAAGGATATGGTTGAAAAAACCATTACTTCTAACCCTGAAGTACAGGCGCGCTATCACAAGTTTTTAGAAGCCGGGTATGAGCAGGGTGTCGCTCGTGGTAATTTTTTGCCTGATGCGAATATTGTTTCTACTTATAGAAACCAGGAGGAGAAGATCCAGCTGAATAATGGCACAGCGACTCCGCGTATGAATAACGAACTGGTTTTGCGACAGATGATATTCGATGGATTTGCGACCAGTAATGATGTAAAGCGTCTAGGGCACACTAACCGCGTCAGATATTACGAATTGCAAAGTGCAATGCAGAATACTACGCTGGAATTCTTGCGTACCTATATTGATTCACTGCGCTATCGCGAATTGATCCAGTTTGCTAAAGATAACTATGTGGTGCATAAGCAGCTTTTTGATCGCATACAGGAGCGTGTAACTGCTGGTGTAGCAAGAAAGGTTGATCTGGAACAGGCTGGCGGGCGTTTGGCATTGGCAGAAGCGAATCTGCTGACAGAGATGACGAATCTGCATGATGTTACTGCACGTATGCAGCGTTTATATGGTGATTTGCCGCCAGATACCTTAGAAGCGCCGACGTTTTTTAATGCTGGTGTTCAATCTAATGCAGCAGAGGCACTCAAGTTGGCTTATCTGCAAAACCCTGATTTGCTATCTACAATTGAAGATATTCAAGCTAAGGAACGTGAGATTAAAACCAATGAGGCACGTTATATGCCCAGGTTAGACTTGCAGGCCCGTAAAAACCTTGGTACTAGCTCAGATGGTCAGAACAGTAACGCAGCAGCAGACGTGCTTGAACTGACTATGAACTTTAACTTGTTTAACGGTTTTTCAGATCGTAACCTGATCAAACAAACGGCCGAGAAACTGAATAGCTCACGCGATATGCGCGATAAGGCTTGTGTCGATACGCGTCAGGTAGTTTCTATTGCTTATAACGATATTAATCAGCTGCAAGTACAGCGTAGCTATCGTGAAAAGCACACAATTTCTATTGAAAATGCACGTGAGGCTTACCGCAAACAATTTGATATTGGCCAACGTACTTTGCTCGATTTGCTGGATACTGAAAATGAATATTTCCAGTCCAAAAGAAGTTTAGCCAATACTCAATATGATCTACAGATTGCTTACGCACGAGTATATGCAGGGCAAGGTGAATTATTAAGGAAAGTCGGTGCAGCACGTGGCAACCTGCCTGAGTATTCCAGAGCAGAATATATGGATGCTGAGAATATCTGTCAGGCTGTGGCGCCAGTGCAGATTATTGTGGATAAAGATGCTTTGTTGGCAGATGCAAAGCCGTTAAGCAGTACTTATGCGTCGCTGGCAAAGCCTTTTGCAGGGAATAAAATAGAGGAAGCTTCTCTTGGTACGCCATCAGTCTGCAATGTAGATGAAGTGACTTCACAGGTAAATGACTGGGCTGCTGCTTGGCGTGCAAGAGATGCAGATACACATTTGAAATTTTATGCTGATAAATTTATACCGGAAGCGCCATCAGATAAAGCTGCGTGGGTAAAGCAGCGTAAACAATCATTGGCTACAAGCAGCAGTAAGGCTTCACTTAAATTGGGGGCGTTACAAGTCACATGTGACGGTAATAAAGCGACTGCAAAATTTAAACAGGATTTGAAACTTACTGGGTATCAGACCAAAAAGGCAGGCACTAATAATAGTTGTGAAGATTGTAATGGTAATAAAGAATTGCAGTTTGAGCGCATCGATAACCGCTGGCAAATCGTGCGCGAACTGACTAGTCAATAGATTTCTAGCGGATGTACATTGAAAGCATACCTTTTTGGTATGCTTTTTTTTGTTTACGATGATCGATGTAATACAGGCGTATGCATATTTTTAAATTATCTAAAAAAATATCAAAATTTCTATGAAATATAGGTGAAATAATCTCAGTAAGTGTTAGAATACGCACCGCAATTTGATGAACACCTTCCATCCGCCCGGGTGGTGAAATTGGTAGACACAAGAGACTTAAAATCTCTCGCCTTATGGGCGTGCCGGTTCGATTCCGGCCCCGGGCACCAAATTTAAAGCCCCTTCGTACACGAAGGGGCTTTTTCATTAATGCGGCTTCATAAGCTATAGCCACAAGATAAAAAAAAGGTAGCCGAAGCTACCTTAAAGGGGGCCTCGCATGAAGCGAGGATTCTAGGGCCTATGACCAGACCATAAAATTCAGCATTAATTTTTTCTTCTTAATATTCCTTTAGTATTTTTAACTGTATGTTGCAATATGCCTGCTTGAATTCGTTATTAATAGATTGCTGTTCTCTGTTATGTGTGTTTAGCCGCATACAGTGATTACATTATTACACAAAAAAATAAAAAATGGAAATATTTCCCATTTAAATTAATTGGGCGTGTTTATTATATTAATATCCATAGCGCTTGGCAGGTTCCAGATGTGCAAGTTCATCATCAGAATATAAGCGACCTTTTGTAATAAACGCTTGGCCAGTCCCGCATTCCAGTGAAAAAGAACCGCCAGAGCCCGCAACAGCGTCGAGAATGGTATGCGTGCTTTCACTGAATGAGAAGTGACTATCACCCATGTAAAAGATGGCACCGGCAATCTCTCCCAAAATAACGTCTGAAGGGCTAGGCTTGAACTCCTTCGCAGGCATGCACAGTGGGCCGCTGCCTTCACAGCAGCCTCCGGATTGCAGAAATATAAGTGGTCCATACTGTGCGGTAAGCTTTTGTATTAGTTCAACCGCTGCCGGGGTTGCGGAAATGCGTTCAGTCATAACGATATACTCAGTATTAAATAAAAAAAGAGGCGGTTTAACCGCCTCTTTTATATTGTGTATCGCCACCGGGAAACCTTGGTAGCGATAGTAACAATGCAACTATCTTAGAAGAAGCCTAGTTTTTTGGGGCTGTAGCTTACCAGCAAGTTTTTGGTTTGCTGGTAGTGGTCTAACATCATTTTGTGTGTTTCACGGCCAATGCCAGACTCTTTGTAACCACCGAATGCTGAGTGGGCAGGGTAGGCATGGTAGCAGTTTGTCCATACACGGCCAGCCTTGATGCCACGACCCATGCGGTAGGCTTGGCTGCCGTCACGTGTCCAGACACCTGAACCCAAACCAAACACCGTATCGTTGGCGATTGCTAAAGCTTCTGCTTCATCTTTAAAGGTGGTTACTGCGAGTACCGGGCCAAAAATTTCTTCCTGGAATACACGCATCTTGTTGTGACCTTTAAGCAGCGTTGGCTGTACATAATAACCATCAGCAAATGAGCCGCTGATTAAATTACGTTCACCGCCGATCAATACTTTAGCGCCTTCTTCTCTGCCAATATCAATGTAAGCCATGATCTTGTTCATTTGATCTTGTGATGCCTGTGCGCCGATCATGGTATTAGGATCTAACGGGTTGCCCTGTTTGATTGCTGCAACACGCGGCAGTACACGTTCAATGAATTTTTCATAGATTGATTCCTGAATCAATGCACGTGTTGGGCTGGTACAAACTTCGCCCTGGTTAAATGCAAATAGCACCAGACCTTCAACTGCTTTATCCAAAAAGTCATCATCAGCGTCCATGATGTTTTCAAAGAAGATGTTAGGTGATTTACCACCGAGTTCCAGTGTTGCCGGAATCAGATTGCTGGCAGCGGCTTGTGCAATGATGCGGCCAGTTGCGGTAGAGCCGGTAAAGGCAATTTTTGCAATACGTTTGCTGTTTGCTAAAGGAGCGCCTACATCGCGGCCGTAACCGTTCACAATGTTAATCACGCCTGGAGGTAGAATGTCCGCAATCACTTCCATCAGAATCAGGATGCTGATTGGTGTGAATTCTGCTGGTTTCATCACTACACAATTGCCTGCTGCAACTGCCGGGGCTAATTTCCATGCTGCCATCAGGATTGGGAAATTCCATGGAATGATTTGGCCAACAACACCTAGTGGCTCATGGAAATGATAGGCTACCGTAGTTTCATCAAGTTCGCTGATGGTGCCTTCTTGTGAGCGAAGACAACCGGCAAAGTAGCGGAAATGGTCAATCGCCAATGGAATATCGGCATTGATTGTTTCGCGGATCGGTTTGCCGTTATCGATGGTTTCAGCAGTTGCTAATAACTCAAGGTTAGCTTCCAGACGGTCTGCGATCTTAAGCAGCAGGTTAGAACGCTGTGCAGGAGGAGTTTTAGCCCAGCTATCAGCTGCTGCGTGTGCTGCGTCTAATGCAAGTTCAATATCCTCAGCACCTGACTTGGCTGCCTGAGTGTAAGGCTTACCGGTGATTGGTGTAATAACATCAAAATATTCGCCCTTAACAGGGGCTACCCATTTACCGCCGATAAAATTATCGTATTTAGCTTTGTAAGGTATTTTTACGCCAAGACCTTTTAGTAAATCTAAACTCATGCTAACTCCTCTAGGTTTCTATTAATAACTACAGTATTGCTATGCTGCTTGAATGTTATACGCTAATGCATTTTAAAATAGGCAATAAGCTACTTAACCCCTTTAAATATAAGGATTAAATACGCACGCGTATTCGTTTAGAAACAATAAACATAAGTCTAGTTCAAATCAAGTAATAGATATCATTTTACTTAAATTAAGTATTTTACTTAGTCATATATAGTATCTATACATCTTATATAAGATATCTATTATCTTATTGATTTGTAAGGACTTTACTCATCACGCATTGCGCTGGGCGCTTACGACACTAAAATCTTGCCGGAAATATTGCTTAATCATTATTAATGCTTATGCGTATTTTTAGGTATAAAGCTTATGGGTATCATCAATGTGATTTTGTTCGACAGTTATAATTCAAGTTAATTGAGAATAAATATCTCAGCAATTTAAGCGGATAGGGTAAGATTTTTGTAATAATATGGACTATAATGCGCGCGTCTTCGGAAGAGTGGATGAGTGGTTTAAGTCACCACCCTGGAAAGGTGGCATAGGGGTAACCTTATCGCGAGTTCGAATCTCGCCTCTTCCGCCAATAATAAGTTTAAGCTGCTCAAGTCAGTTTATAAAATTGCTAGTATCAGTAAGTAAAACAATGCCCGAATTAAAGCTAACAAATGCAATTTTAACAACGCATTAAACGTCAAGTCACAGCTGAGAATATTAAATTTCAAGTTTGTCTTTAAACTTTGATTATTATTGTTACAATAATCAAATGAATGAAATTGATAATAAAAAGTCTAGTGGCAAACATGGTGGTACGCGTGAAGGTGCTGGTCGTAAAACAGGTACTGGAAAATTCGGCGAGCCTACATCCGTGTTACGCGTGCCTGTTAGCCAGAGCGCAAAAATTAAAGACTTTTTATCAGCCTATCAGCAAAAGCGTATTAAGCTCGATATAGACAGTGTTGGCGAGTTTGAATATCCAAGTATAGAGATGGTGCCAACACCTTTGCCTTTGTATTCCTCCAAAGTTTCGGCTGGCCTGCCTAGCCCTGCTGATGAACATGTAGAGAAACGACTTGATCCGAGCGAATTTTTGATTGATCGTAAAGATTCAACTTTTTTTGTCACGATTCAAGGTTATTCCATGATGGATGCCGGATTGCTGCCAGGAGATAAAGCCGTAGTTGATCGATCTAAACTTGCATCCGTAGGCGATATTGTATTAGCCGTTTTAAACGGTGAGTTTACGATCAAAACCCTCAGCCGTCATAAATCAGGAGCTCCCAGACTATTACCTGCAAATTCAACAGGTGAATACGCTCCCATCGACATTACCGAACACATGCAGTTTGAAATCTGGGGCGTAGTCACTGGCTCATTCCGCCGCTTTAAATAAACATATTCTTTACTCAATCATCAGCAGCTTTTAGTTTTAATGCTGCTAATTCTACCTATGACTAAATAATCACCACAACAGATTATTGGTAGCCAAACAGCAACTTATGCTGCTTACCCTAAGATGACTAACAAGGTTATCCACAGATAATGTGGGTTGAAATTTTTTAACAAATAGCCTGTCTGCGCGCAATTTTCAATTCACGCAGATGTTGCATATCACACCCATCCCCGCTTTGCTTTTTGCCAGGCTGTTAGTCGAGCTTTTAAAGCCGCCCTGATTACATTGTTTACTATAAATCTGTTTGGTATCTCTATTTGCACACGCTGTGGGATTGCTCTTGTCTGCGCTTTGAATAAGCTCGCTCGTGTAAGATTTTAGGTCTAATTCTCATGATGTTATTCCAATATTTTTGAACATCCAGCACCATAATTTTTATATAAATGGATTTATTTCCCATTTTAATGTTAATGATATATGATGCAATATTGATCAATTTAACATTAATTCATGCAGTTGCAGAATGTCGACTGTCATCAATAACAAAAAAAATGCTTATAAAAAACTTACTTTTTCGCTGCACATTATTGGCTTTAATTATTACAGTAGGCTGACATTGTTGGTTATGCATTAAAGCAATAGGAAGCAGGTCAGCTCAGGCTGCTCCCATTGATTGAAGCCAGGAAATATGCATGTCTAAATAGATTTAATCTTCTATTCTAAATCCTACTTTGATTGTCACTTGGAAATGCGCTACTTTGCCATCAACAATGTGGCCACGGGTTTCAACAACCTCAAACCAGTTAAGGTGTTTTAATGTAAGTGAAGCTTTGGCGATTGCATTCTGAATCGCATCATCTGAACTAACGGGTGATGAACCAACCAGTTCTATCACTTTATAGGTATGTGTAGACATATATCCTCCAATGGGTTTTTGAATTTTCATACTACTATAATAGCGCTAATTTAAATTTAAAACACAGCTTAATATTGATTCAATAAAGCTTTGAATCTAATTACATAGATATAAAAAAAGCCCGAAAATTTCGGGCTTTTTAATTTTAAATCAGATTACTTATTTTGTGTTTCGACCATCACTAAGGGTTCCGCGGTAGTATCTGCGTCCCCTTGTTTTTGCCATGATGCAGCTTTGCGAGGTTTGCGAGGTTTTTCTTCTTCTGCTGTAACTGCAACTTTAGAAGCATCGGTTTTCGTTTCTACCAGTTGCAATCCAGCTGCTGCAAGATCTACAGGTTTTGATTCTGGCTTAGCTTTGCGTGAACGTGCAGGGCGCTTTTTATCTGCCTTTGCTGATCCTTCGGTCACTTCAGCGGCAGATACAGCAGCTTCATTTGTAACTTCAGCTACTGATTCCGCTTTTTCTTCTGATGCAACGGTATTGGCAGCAGCTTTTTTACCAGCGCCTTTTGCAGGTCTGGTTCTTTTTGTTTCAACTGCTGCTTCTGTAGCAGCTTCTTGCGTAGTGATTTCTTTAGCTGCTTCAGCAACAGGTTTTGCTTCTACAGGTTTTTCTGTAGTTGCTGCTGTTGTCACTGCCTTTTCTACCGGCGCTGAAGTTGCAGTTTCTGCCTTAGTAACTACTGGGGCAGATGGTTCAACTGCAACGTTAGCTTGATTCGCATTAATTTCTTCATTAGGTACGAATGGACGGTTATTTTCGCGCGGTGTATTTTCATCACGGTCACGGCGGCCACGACGATTGTTGCGATTGCGGCGGCCAGTACGCTCAGAACGTTGCTCAGCAGTTTCGTTAGCATTCGCTGCGGCTTCTGGCGTTACGCCTGCTGGCTGGTTGCGCTGTTGTTCTGGACGTTGTGCATCAGGACGCTGTTGCTGTGGTTTAGGCTGACGCGGTTCTTGCGCTTTTTTCTCAGCTGGGCGTTGCTCTTGGCCTTTGGCTTCCTGATTGCGAGCCGGGCGGTCTTGAACTGCACTCTTATCAGTACGCTCAGTACGGTTACGTTCATTGCGATTACGGTTACGATTGCGGTTACGGTTGTTGTCACGGCGTGATTCAGAAGATTTTTCGTCTGACTTTTCTTCTTCAGCCTTGGTTGTTGAAGTAAAGAAATTTTTAATGCGTGTAAATAGTGAAACTTTAGGTTCTACCGG
>Ga0207972_100516_pt1 | contig 9551 bp, 10 predicted proteins | sample LakWasMe75_LOW10_2_FD_183903 | JGI IMG/M metagenome (GOLD analysis project Ga0207972, IMG submission 183903) | Freshwater sediment methanotrophic microbial communities from Lake Washington under simulated oxygen tension - Sediment Metagenome... | ecosystem: Environmental > Aquatic > Freshwater >...
TTGAGTGATAGAGGCCAATCGACTTGATATAGCTTTCTAGCCCATGCAGCCCTAGTGCTAGAATGGCTTCCGGTGTGTTGGCAGCAGCAAACAATCGTTCCGTGGCAATGTTTACGCCTTTATCTGTAGCCTGTGCCGACAGTATCACCGCGATCAAGAGCTCAAAGGTGCTGCTGTGTTTGAGCTCGGTGGTCGGGTTGGCAATAGCAACACTTAAGCGTCTGAAGATTTCTAGGCGTTGCTGAGCATTCATGAATTAACACTAATTTTTGATGAAGAATTTAGTGATTAAGCACTGGTTTTAGGCTATTTTCCGGAGTGTCAGTTTTTTTGGCATTTCTGACCTCGGCCCAGTTACGTAGCGCAATCAATGCGCCTAAGCCCAGAAAAGCCCCCGGCGGTAATACCGCAAGTAAGAAGCCATGGTAATCAGGGATCACAGTTAATACAAAGTGTTTGGCTTGCGGGCCAAATACCAAGTCAAGGCCGGAGAATAGCGTGCCTTTGCCTATAATTTCACGCATGCCGCCCAGTAAACCTAATACCAGCGTTAGCCCTATACCCATCATAAAGCCATCCAGTACAGAAGGTACGAAAGTGTTTTTTGCCGCAAAAGACTCAACACGCGCCAATACAATGCAATTCACTACGATAAGCGGAATGAATATGCCCAACACTTTATGCAGCGGGTGAGCAAAAGCGTTAATCGACATATCGATGATGCTTACCAGAGCTGCAATGATCAGGATAAATACCGGAACGCGGATCTCGCTCGGTACCAGTTTACGCACCGGTGATACGGCACCGTTTGAAGCTGCCATAACCAGTGCGGTCGCCAGACCTAAGCTGATGCCATTGACTGCGGTGGTGGTTACTGCCAGAGTCGGGCACAGCCCAAGGAGCTGCACCACTCCGGGATTTTGCTTCCACAGTGCATTAACGGTGATTTCTTTATAGTTGCTCATGCTTAATCCTTATGTCCGGATTCACGTTCAGATTTTGATTGATGCTCTAGTTTCTGCTGCAGTTCATGCTGGTTTTGTTCATAGAACTGCAAGGCTTTTGCAATCGCCTTCACAACTGCACGTGGTGTAATGGTTGCACCAACCATATAATCAAATTTGCCACCGTCTTTTTTAACTTTCCATTGTTCGGCAGGTGTTTTTTCGACAGACTCATTATCGAATAGTTTTATCCAGTTGCCATGCGCAATATCAATATAGTCGCCCAGCCCCGGTGTTTCTTTATGGGCCAGCACACGCACGCCGCTTAGAGTGCCATCTGCGCGGATTGCGATCAGCAGCTTGATGTCACCGCTGTAACCGTCATGGGCGATTGCTTCCAGTATTACCGCAGCAAACTTGTGATCCTGTTTGGCAATATAGGCTTTGCTGGGGATTTTGTTGCCGAGTAAATCATTAGGTGCGATATCGACTACATTTTCTAATAAGTTGTCGTCATCTGCATGCTGCTTATCATCTTTGCTTTTAGCATTGCCGTAATATTGGTCATCAGGAAGAATCTGTCTGAATAGCGCCAGCCGCGCTTCGGCTTCGCTTTTCTCAATTGGCTCCCGTGTAATATTAAATACGTAGGCAAGCATTGCCGTGCCAATTAAGGCAAAAGCAACCATGGTAACGGCAGTAACAGAGGTATGTTTAATCACGGTATCTGACATAAGCGGCTTAGTTCTTTGTATGACCAAAAACGCGTGGCTGGGTATGCGCATCAATCAGCGGTACGCACATATTCATGAGCAGTACGGCAAAAGCGACGCCATCCGGGTATCCGCCATAAACGCGAATTAAATAAGTAAGCACGGCAACACCTGCCGCAAAATACAGTTTGCCACGCGGAGTAGTGGGGCCGCTGATCGGGTCGGTAATGATAAAAAAGGCACATAGCATGGAAGCACCGCTCATTAAATGAAAGAGCGGGTTAGCAAAATGTGCCGGGTTAACTGTATAAAAAACCAACGACATTGCTGCCAATGTAGCCAGAAATGCGGTAGGTAAATGCCAACTGATAATGCGCTGTTGAATCAGATACAAGCCGCCGAGCAGATAAGCTGCAGTTACAAATTCGCCACCTTTGGCTCCCCATACTCCGAAAATCGGCGCCTGTGTGATGCCGGAGACTTCATGTTTGAGCATGAGCTGGGTTTTTAAGTAATCCAGCGGTGTGGCTGAGGTCACTGCATCTATTTTTACATCTGTCGGCAAGGTATTGCTGAAAATAAAGTGCAGTTGATCCATGAAGCCAAGTGGGGTTTGCGCCAGAATCAAAGGTGCAGGCCATTTGGTCATAATGATAGGGAATGAAATCAGCAGTACCGCATAACCAACCATAGCAGGGTTGAATGGGTTATAGCCGAGGCCGCCGTATAGCTGTTTGGCGATTACAATTGCGAACAATGTGCCTACGACGACTAGCCACCAAGGCGCTAGTGGGGGCAATGCCAGTGCCAGCAGCCATGCAGTAACAACGGCGCTTAAATCTGACAAATAGGGGCGAATTGGACGCTGGCGCAGTTTGAGTAACGCAGCTTCGGAAATCAGCGCGGTAAGAGTTGCCAGCGCAATTGTGACTAAAATGCCGCCGCCGTAGATCCAGACATAGGCAAAAATGCCGGGCACAAGTGCCAGCAGCACTTTAAGCATGATGATGCTGACGGCAGGCGCATCGGTGATATAAGGTGAACGGTTCAAGTTTTTATCCTGGTAACAAGTTTGTTATTGCCTTTTAAGCTTCTGAATCCGAATCTTGCGCCTTGACCGCTTGTTTTGCTTTTTCGCGGATAGCGTCAATTTCGCTGATTTCAGCTTTGACAGCTGGGCTGGCGTCTTCAACATTTTTGGGAGCAATGCCGGCCTGCGCTGCGGCCAGTTTCTGTGCTTTCGCCCGTTCGATCGCTGCGGCAATCAGTGCCTGCTTGTCTTTTTTGGCTTGCTCAGCTTTTGCTTGTTCATCTTCAGTCTGTGCAGATTTGCCGCTTGCATCGGGTGTATCAGCAGTTGCAGCATCTGATTTTTTCTGCGACTCACCAGCTTGTGCTGCGGCTGCTTTTAACGCTTTCGCACGCTCAATGGCAGCGGCAATAGCCGCCTTCTTCGCATCATCTGTGCTGGATGCTGGTTTTTCGCTTTCTGTTGTAGCTGATATTGCTTTAACTTCTTCCGCTTTAGTCGCGTCTACTTTAGTGCTTTCGGTTTTTGCAGTTTCAGTTTTACTAGAGGCCGCACGTTCGGCATGCTTCTGCGCGCGCTCGAGTTTTTCGCGTTCAATTCGCGCCAGCCTGAACTCATTGCGCTCACGCGCAAGGTCGGCTGCTTCTTTGGCTTTATCGGCAGCAATAATCTCGCTTTTAGCGTAACGGTAATATTGCACCAGCGGAATATTACTTGGGCATACGTAAGTGCAGCAGCCACATTCAATGCAATCAAACAGATTATAGTCGCGTGCTTTTTCAAAATTGTCTGATTTTGAAAACCAGTAAAGTTCCTGCGGTTGCAGGTTTACCGGGCAGGCATCAGCACAGCGTGCGCAGCGGATGCAAGGCATCGCAGGCGGCGGTGGTGCAAACAGGTTTGGCGTTGCAGCAATAATACAGTTTGCGGCCTTGGTGATCGGTACATCAATCGTCGGCAGATCAAAGCCCATCATCGGGCCACCCATAATGAAATGTGTAGTACCTGACTGCACACCTCCTGCTGCATCTATTAATGTTTGCAGCGGTGTGCCAAACAGCACCTTAAAATTCTGTGGTGAGTTTACGCTACCCGTGATGGTAACAATACGGTCAATAGACGGTTCACCAAATGCAAAGTAGCGATAAATAGCCAGCACGGTGGCTACGTTAAATACCTGTATGCCGACATCGGTTGAACGTTTGTCATGCGGAATTTCAACGCCAGACACCAGATGAATCAGGCGGCGCGCATCGCCGCTCGGGTAAAGCGTAGGTACTACCTTGACCGATGTGTCAGGCAAAGCCTTGCAGGCTTCGGTCATGGCGGCGGTTGCTTCCGGCTTGTTGTCTTCTATGCCGACAATGCAGTTTTCGGCACCGAGCAGAAATTTTACAATCTCCATACCTTTGACAATTTCATCTGCACGTTCGCGCATCAGCATGTCATCGCAGGTGATATAAGGCTCGCACTCTGCGGCATTAAGGATCAAAGTGTGAACTTGGGATTTTCCATCGGCGCGCACTTTAATATGCGTTGGGAAAGTAGCACCGCCCAAGCCCACAATCCCTGATGCACGCAGGCTTGCCACTAATTCTTTTTTGTTGGTATTGCGCCAGTCTGTCGGCCGTAATGTCGTCCACTCATCCTTGCCGTCGGGCGTTAAGGTGATGCACATATCCGGTAAGCCGGATGGGTGCGGGATAATGGCTTCACTGATGGCCGTGACGGTGCCGGAAGTTGGCGCATGAATTGCAGCTGATACAGTACCTTCTGCCTCTGCCAGCATCTGGCCTTTCAGCACATGATCACCTACTTGTACTTTGACTTTCGGAATGTAGCCTACATGCTGGCGCAGTGGCAGAACAAGCTTTTGTGGAATCGCAAGTTTTGCAATAGGCAGACTGGTAGATAGCTGTTTATGGCCCTCCGGGTGCACGCCACCATGAAACTTATGTACTTCAGAAGATTCTGCAGTTTGGCCACGAAGCAGTTTGCTGGCAAATTGAATAATAGAGTTCATGATTAAACGTGACTCCCATCTGTTGGCATTGCCTTGATTGGAATCACAGGGTACTTCCACTTCCAGTTATCAGGTGTTTCAGCAACAGCCTCCATGGTAATGCAGTCTACCGGGCATGGCGCCAGACATAGTTCGCAACCGGTACATTCTGAAGCGATAATGGTGTGCATGTGTTTTGCCGCGCCCAGAATTGCATCAACCGGACAAGCCTGTATGCAAAGCGTACAGCCTATGCAGGTATTTTCATCAATAAAAGCCACGGCTTTGGGTTTGGGTAGTCCGTGCTCAGCATTGAGCGGCTTGTATTCCACCCCCATTAAGTCAGCCAGCGCGCGTGCGCCGGCGTCGCCGCCGGGCGGGCACTGGTTGATATCAGCTTCGCCTTTGGCAATTGCCGTCGCGTAGGGTTTGCAGCCGGGGTAGCCGCATTGTCCGCATTGTGTCTGTGGCAGTATTGCATCGATGCGAGCTACCAGCGGATCTCCCTCAACTTTGAATAGCAGTGCGGAAATGCCGAGCATAATGCCTAGCACCAAGGCTAGACCAAGCATAATGTAGAGAGCGGTTAACATATCACTGAATTTGTTATTTAAAACTAATATTTATCAAGTCCGGCAAAACCCATAAATGCCAGACTCATGAGTGATGCGGTAACCATGGCGATTGCGGAGCCTTTAAAAATGGCCGGAACGTCAGCAGCTTCCAGTCTTTCGCGCATGGAAGCAAATAAAATCAACACCATTGAAAAGCCGACGGCGCCACCCATGCCGAAAAATAATGACTCTAAGAAGCTGTGGCTGGATTGTGCGTTCAGCAGTGGAATGCCCAGTACTGCACAGTTGGTAGTGATGAGTGGTAAAAAGATACCCAGAGCCTGATGTAATGGCGGGAAATTCTTTTCCATGACCATTTCAGTAAACTGCACGACGCCGGCAATGATTACAATAAATGATAGTGTGCGCAGATACACCAAGCCGTTTGGTTCGAGCAGATAATGATTGATACCCCAGCTTGTCATGGAGCCTATGCTCAATACAAAAGCAGTGGCGCCGGCCATGCCGATAGAGGCTTCCAGTTTTTTAGAAACCCCCATGAATGGGCACAGACCAAGAATTTTTACCAGTACGATATTATTTACCAGTACCGTGCCAATCAAAATCATGATGTAGTGATGCAAATCAAAAGTCATATTGAATTGTTCTGCCAACAAGAGAGTATATGCAAGCTGGAATTATACCGTTTTTGTTACTATGCTGATTCAATAAAGCATAGTAAAAGCATTAAGATGCGTAAATATATTTAGTGCATATAAATAGCTTATAAGTTTACGAATAGAGTGTGTTTATTTATTCGGCTTTTAAGTTAAAATGGAAGATTATAAATTGTTTTAGGTTTGCTATGTTGCAAGGCAGTTTAGTTGCTATTGTTACGCCGATGTTTGAAGATGGGCGTTTGGATATTCCATCATTAAAAGCACTGATTGATTTTCATATTGATCAGGGTACTGATGGTATCGTTATTGTGGGTACTACCGGTGAGTCACCTACGGTGGATTTTGATGAGCATTGTCTGTTGATTGAAACTGCCGTGAGTCAGGTGAATCGACGCGTTCCGGTTATCGCGGGAACTGGTGCCAATTCAACTAGAGAAGCTATTGAATTAACAAAAAAAGCCAAAGACCTCGGTGTAGATGCTTGCCTGCTGGTAGCCCCATACTATAACAAACCGACGCAAGAGGGTTTATATCAGCACTTTAAAGCTGTGGCTGATGCAGTTGATATTCCGCAAATCCTATATAACGTACCCGGCCGCACTGGTTGTGATATCAGTAATGACACAACCCTGCGTCTGGCTGCGCATCCTAATATTGTAGGTATTAAGGATGCGACCGGTGGTATTGAGCGTGGTACAGACTTATTGTTAAAAGCACCAAAAGATTTTGCAGTATTCAGTGGCGATGACGCAACAGCAATGCCGCTTATGTTATTAGGCGCGCGCGGAGTGATTTCTGTAACCGCTAATGTGGCACCAAAATTAATGCATGAGATGTGCGTTTCTGCTAAAGCGGGCGATGTTAAGGCTGCTTGTGAAATCAATGGTAAGCTGTTTGCATTACATCAAAAACTATTCGTTGAAGCTAATCCAATCCCGGTGAAATGGGTACTACAGCAAATGGGTATGATTAAAACCGGTATCCGTTTACCGCTAGTAAATTTGTCAGCCCAGTATCACGATGTATTGCGCGCAGCTTGCAAAACAGCCCACATTCTTTAACGTAATACTTAAGATTTAAACAAAGAGGTTTTAATGAAACAAGTCAATATCGACATAGCTGGCAATGATATTAAAAGCGCTAAAGCTAGAGCATCATCATTACTGTTACCTTTATTTTTGCTGGCAAATTTAACTGCCTGCGATTCTATTCCTTTTGTTGACACTACACCAGACTATAAGGGTGCAGGACGCGCTCGCCCATTGGAAGTTCCTCCGGATTTAACAGCTAGCCCGTCAAGTGATACTTTTTCGGTACCGGGCGGCACCAGTTATTCTACATACACGCAGGCGCAGGAAGGTCAGGAAGCCGGAGTTGAAAAGGTTCTGCAAACGCCTGAAGGTGTGCGTCTTGAAAGATCCGGTGCACAAAGCTGGCTGGTTGTAGATGCGCCTGCCGAGAAAATATGGCCAGTGATACGTGATTTCTGGATTGATATGGGTTTTGCGGTACGCGTTGAGAACCCGCAAATCGGCGTGATGGAAACAGAGTGGATCGAATCTGATGCGATCAAAAAAGATGCGTCAGGTAATGTTCTGACTAAATTCGATAAATGGCTGGATAAGTTATCAGGCTTTGCTGACAGGAAGAAATTCCGCACACGTCTGGATCGCGGTGTTGAAGCCGGCACTACAGAGATTTACATGACGCATCGCTCAGTTTCCGGTGCACCGGACGATGGTAAGAATCGCATCCAGACACAATTGGGTGAGATCGATACAGGATATCGGGCTGATGCGAAAGATGCGCCTAAAGCGGATGCGAACGATGCAGAGCTTGATGCTGAGTTATTGCGTCGTTTAATGGTGAAGCTGGGCGTTGAAGAGCAGAAGTCACAATCCATTCTGGCTGAAGCAGTAACGATTAAACGTGCTGAGGTTATTAAAGAGTCTGACGGCAGTGCAAGATTGTTGTTGAATGACCAGTTCGATCGTGCATGGCGTCGTGTTGGCTTGGCACTCGATCGTATAGGTTTTGTGATTGAAGATAAAGATCGCTCTAATGGACTGTTCTTTGTTCGCTACGCTGATGTTGATATCGACGATACGCCTAAGAAAAAGAAAGGTCTGCTTGATACTTTGAAGTTCTGGGGTGACGATGATAAAAAAGAAGCACAGACACCAGTTGAAAAAGAACAGAAGAGTGTGATTGATAGCCTGAAATTCTGGGGCACTGATGATAAGGGTAAAACCAACCCGGAAAAACAGTATCGCATCAGAGTGGCTGATGGAGATGCAGGCAAAGCGGTAGTGAGCGTGGTTGATACCAATGGCGCCCGAGTGCGCACTACCACTGCAAATCGTATTATTGCTTTAATGTATGAGCAACTAAAATAATAGCTAGTTTTAATAATGGTTTTAGTTTGGGGAAGATAAGCAGATGCGCTTTGCCTCGCTAGGTAGCGGTAGTGCAGGCAATGCGCTGATTGTAGAAGTGCAGGAGACCCGTTTAATGCTGGACTGTGGATTCGGCATTAAAGACACCACGGCCAGATTGGCACGTTTAAACCTGGCCCCTTCTGATATTGACGGCATAGTCATTACCCATGAGCATGATGATCATGCAGGTGGTGCATTCAAGTTTGCTGCCAAACATAACATTCCGGTGTGGCTGACCTATGGCACACTGAAAATGGCTACACGCTACTTTCCTGGCCAACATGCATTGCAACTGCATATCATAGACTCTCACACAGCTTTTACAATTCAAGATGTTGAAGTTCATCCTTACCCAGTGCCGCACGATGCACGTGAGCCGGTTCAATATGTTTTTTCTGATGGCAATAAAAGTTTAGGTGTGCTTACCGATGTTGGCCGTACCACACAGCACATTGAAGAAAAACTCAGTGGCTGCCACGCATTGGTGCTTGAATGTAATCATGATGCAACAATGCTGCAGAGCGGCCCCTATAGCTGGTCGCTTAAGCAGCGTGTTGGCGGAGACCTTGGGCATCTGGAAAATAGCGACTCTGCAAATTTGTTATCTAAATTAGATAATAGCAGGCTGCAGCATATTGTGGCTGCGCATTTAAGTGCTAAAAATAATACGCCGCTACTGGCTAAGACTGCATTAGCTGGAGTGTTGGGATGTGAGGCGGACTGGATAGGTATAGCAGATCAGTCACAAGGGTTTGATTGGCGATCTATCGCTTAACTTTATAACTCAGCTAAAAGTTTTGAGCGTGCTGTTGATTGGTGATGGAAGCGTTTGATTAGAGAAAAGTTATTCTGATCAGGAAAACAAAAAAGCCGACTAAAAATCGGCTTTTTTGCAGTTGTTGCTAACTAATAATTACTTAGCAGCTTCAGCAGGAGCAGCTTCAGCAGGAGCAGCTTCAGCAGGAGCAGCTTCAGCAGCTGGTGCAGCTTCAGCAGGAGCAGCTTCAGCCGGTGCAGCTTCAGCAGCAGGAGCTTCAACAGCTGGAGCTTCAACAGCAGGAGCTTCAGCAGCTTTTTCGCCACAAGCAGTAACAGCAAGAGCTAACAATGCAGCAAGTAAAATTGAACGTGTCATTTTTGATTTCCTTAAGGGTTTAAACTAGTTAAAAAACTTTTTTCGATAACTGCTT
>Ga0207972_100519_pt1 | contig 9525 bp, 9 predicted proteins | sample LakWasMe75_LOW10_2_FD_183903 | JGI IMG/M metagenome (GOLD analysis project Ga0207972, IMG submission 183903) | Freshwater sediment methanotrophic microbial communities from Lake Washington under simulated oxygen tension - Sediment Metagenome... | ecosystem: Environmental > Aquatic > Freshwater >...
CATCAGTGCTAAAGACAGTGCGGTGAAAAATGTTAGTCGAGCGAGTGGACTGGGGCCCCTGGCGAAAAAAGCCGGCGCTTGCTGCTGATCAAAGTTTTGATGAATACCGCGCATCATTGGTGAATATATAGGCTCTCGTTTTTGTTGTTAGTCTATAAACTTTAGGCCGCATGCATACGGCCTAAAGTTTAACGATCAAATGGTAAAAAGCTAATAAATGTATTAGCAGGTTTAATTACTCGTATGCAAATACGCTGCCTAATTTATCCATTTCATCCAGTGCACGACCGCAACCGCGAGCAACGCAGGTGAGCGGGTCTTCTGCAACGATAACCGGCAGGCCAGTTTCTTCAATCAGCAGTCTGTCCAGGTCACGCAGTAAAGCGCCACCGCCGGTCAGTACCATGCCTTTTTCGGCAATATCTGCACCAAGTTCAGGCGGTGTTTGCTCTAACGCTGATTTCACTGCGCCTACGATTGAATTCAGTGGCTCGGTCAGCGCTTCCAGAATTTCATTGCTTGAAATTGTAAACTTGCGCGGCAAACCTTCTGCCAGATTGCGGCCGGTTACTTCCATTTCCAGTACGGTAGAGCCTGGGAATGCGGAGCCGATTTTTTTCTTGATGGCTTCAGCCGTTGGTTCTGAAATTTGCATGCCGTAATTGCGGCGGATGTAATCAATGATGGCTTGATCAAATTTGTCGCCACCTACACGTTCAGATTTAGCGTAAACAATACCGCCTAGTGAAATCACACCAACCTCGGTCGTGCCGCCGCCGATATCTACCACCATGGAACCGGTAGCTTCAGCAACCGGCATGCCGGCACCGATGGCAGCAGCCATTGGTTCTTCAATCAGGAACACCTGTTTGGCGCCTGCGCGTTCGGCAGATTCTTTAATGGCACGGCGCTCAACTTGGGTAGAGCCAACCGGTACGCAGATGATGATGCGTGGGCTTGGTGCAAACCAGCGTGAGTCGTGTACACGGCGGATAAAGTATTTGAGCATTTGCTCGGTAATTGTAAAGTCGGCAATCACACCGTCTTTCATTGGGCGAATCGCCTGAATGTTTGCTGGTGAACGACCGAGCATGCCTTTGGCTTCTGCACCAACAGCCAGCAGGATTTTTTTGCCGTTGGGACCACCTTCGAGGCGAATAGCAACCACTGATGGCTCGTCGAGAACGATACCTTTGCCACGTGCGTAAATAAGGGTGTTTGCTGTACCTAAATCGATAGCAAGGTCATTTGAAAAATAACTGCGAATAGAGCCGAACATTGTGTTTTTCCTGAAGTTAGTGCTTTTGTAATAGCTGGTTGCGAGCTTAATCGGTTACCGCGATTAAGGCGTACCTGAAATCAGGGTATAATACCGCATATCTTGTTGAAAATTAAGATGCATTGGAAAAATTAGGCTGAAAATACAACTTAATTTCAACATCAGGGTTGGTAACAAAACTTTTTAAAATGAATGATTTGATTAAGATGTCATCAAATTGCTCCCACTATCATTTCGGATTATTGAAGCATGGCACTAAGTATTGAAGATATCAAAAAAATAGCGCACCTCGCGCGCATCGAAGTCAGTGAGGGTGAAGCCGCCGCGACGCTTACCAAACTTACTGGAATTTTGGGTCTGATCGAGCAAATGCAGGCAGTGAACACTGAAGGTATCGTCCCGATGTCACATTCGCAGGATGTCGTGCAGCGCCTGCGCGAAGACGTAGTGACCAAAACCAACCAGCGCGAAGCATTCCAGAAAATTGCGCCGGCACTTGGTAACGGCTCTACCGAACGCGCCGTTGATGGCGGTCTTTATCTTGTACCTAAAGTAATCGAGTAACAGCACATGATTAACAGTAGCTTAAAAACATTAAGCCAGATGCTGGCTAAAAAAGAAGTTTCCAGCGTTGAGCTGACGCAGGCATTCCTCAATCGCATCAACACATTCAATCCGGAAATCAACGCTTATATTGCGCTGGATCAGGACAGAACACTGGCACAGGCAAAAGCAGCAGATGTGCGTATTGCCGCCGGCAATGTCGAGCCATTGACCGGTATTCCTATCGCGCAGAAAGATATTTTCTGTGCCAACGGCTGGAAAACTACCTGCGGCTCTAAAATGCTGGCGAATTTTGTTGCGCCATATGATGCGCAGGTAATTACAAAGTTTGATGCAGCCGGTGCCGTGAATCTGGGTAAAACTAATATGGATGAATTTGCGATGGGTTCATCTAACGAGACCAGTTATTTCGGCGGCGTAAAAAACCCTTGGGATTTTACGCGCGTTCCGGGCGGCAGTAGCGGCGGCAGTGCAGCAGCCGTGGCAGCGCGTCTGTGTGCAGCAGCAAGCGGTACTGATACTGGCGGCTCAATTCGCCAGCCGGCATCGTTATGCGGCTTAACCGGTTTGAAACCGACTTATGGCGTAGTGTCGCGTTATGGCATGATCGCGTTTGCTTCCAGCCTTGACCAAGCTGGCCCAATGGCTAAATCGGCCGAAGACTGCGCCCTTATGATGAATGTGATGGCAGGCTTTGATGAGCGCGATTCCACTAGCCTCAATCGTGAAAAAGAAGATTACGCGCGTGATCTGAATAAGCCATTGCAAGGTTTGCGCGTTGGTTTGCCTAAAGAATTTTTTGCTGAAGGTTTGGATGCTAACGTTGGCAAAGTGATTGAGGCCGCAATTGCAGAATATAAAAAACTCGGTGCAGAAATCGTTGAGATTTCATTGCCGAATACCGGGTTATCTATTCCTGTTTATTACGTGCTGGCTCCGGCTGAAGCTTCAAGCAATCTGTCACGCTATGATGGTGTGCGCTATGGTCATCGTGCCGCAGAATATACCGACCTGATGGATATGTATTGCAAGAGCCGTGCTGAAGGCTTTGGTGCGGAAGTGAAACGCCGCATTTTGATTGGTACTTATGTGCTGAGCGCGGGTTACTATGATGCGTATTATCTGAAAGCACAGCAGATTCGCCGCCTGATTGCACAGGACTTTGAAGAAGCTTTTAAGCATTGTGATGTAATCATGGGCCCAGCTGCGCCGTCGACTGCATTTAAAGCCGGTGAGAAAGTAGATGACCCAGTCGCAATGTATCTACAGGATATATATACGATTTCTACTAACTTGGCAGGCTTGCCCGGTATGAGTGTGCCGGCAGGTTTTAGTACCGGTGACGATGGTAAGGCTTTGCCGGTAGGTTTGCAGATTATCGGTAATTATTTTGATGAAGCACGCATGCTGAATGTGGCACACCAATATCAACAAGTAACAGACTGGCATACCAGAATGCCAGACCTGCCAACGCCGCAAGGAACTAAATAATATGGAATGGGAAGTCGTTATCGGGCTGGAAACTCACGCCCAGTTACAAACAAAAACAAAGATCTTTTCAGGTGCATCTACAGCGTTTGGCTCCGAGCCGAATACGCAAGCCTGTGAGGTGAGTATTGCCTTGCCTGGCGTGCTGCCGGTATTGAATAAAGAAGCCGTCAATTGCGCAATTAAATTTGGTCTGGCAGTCAATGCCGAGATTACGCCACGCTCTGTGTTTGCACGTAAAAACTATTTTTATCCGGATTTGCCTAAAGGTTACCAGATCAGCCAGTACGAGTTGCCAGTAGTTGGTAAAGGTGCGGTAACGATTCAAGTGCCCGCAGTAGGCAAAAATGCAGCTTATGAAAAAGTGGTCAACATCACGCGTGCGCATCTGGAAGAAGATGCTGGTAAGTCTGTGCATGGCGCGGTAGAGAGTATGAGCGGCATTGATTTGAATCGTGCCGGTACGCCATTGCTGGAGATCGTAACCGAGCCTGATATGCGATCAGCTGCTGAAGCTGTGGCTTACGCTAAAAAACTGCACGAACTGGTGCAGTGGATTGGCATCTGCGACGGTAATATGCAAGAAGGCAGTTTCCGCTGTGACGTGAACGTGTCTGTGCGTCCGAAAGGTACTGAAAAACTTGGTACACGTCGTGAGATCAAGAATCTGAACTCATTCAAGTTCATGCAGCAGGCGATTGAGTTTGAAACACGCTGGCAGATTGAAACGCTGGAAGATGGCGGTAAGATTCAGCAGGCAACGGTGCTGTTTAACCCGGATACGGGTGAAACACGTGCGATGCGCAGTAAAGAGGAGGCCAACGATTATCGTTACTTCCCTGACCCTGACTTATTGCCGCTGGAGATTACCGAGGCTGATAAAGCACGCGTTAGAGCGCTGATGCCTGAGCTGCCGGAGGCGATGAAAGCACGTTTTGAATCAGAATACGGCTTAACCAGCTACGATGCAGCTGCACTTACCGCCAGCCGTGATGTGGCGAACTACTTTGTCGCCACCGTTAAGGCTGGCGCAGATGCAAAACCTGCTGCGAACTGGGTCATGGGGGCAATTTCTGCAAAATTAAATGCAGAAGAAAAATCCATTACTGAGTCACCGCTAAATGCTGCGCAATTGGCAAGCTTGCTTAAACGGATTGCCGATAACACCATTTCAAATAATGCGGCGAAACAGGTATTTGAAGCGATGTGGGCAGGCGAAGGTGAAGTGGATGCCATCATTGAGGCAAAAGGCCTCAAGCAGGTTTCAGACACCGGTGCGATTGAAGCGATTATTGATGAAGTGCTGGCTGCAAATGCTGCGATGGTAGAGGAATTCAAAGCAGGTAAAGAAAAAGCATTTAATGCGCTGGTAGGCCAAGCCATGAAAGCGTCAAAAGGCAAGGCAAACCCTGCACAAGTGAACGAAATGCTGAAGAAAAAGCTAGGCGCATAATTTTTAGCACTATTCTTCACTTGCGTTATTGCATAGCTAATTTAGGTCGTGACGATTGGCAAGTGCAAGTATTTTGATTGAAAGGGTCGGCAGATATTTTGCCGGCCCTTATTCATTTGTTTCGTCAGCTGGGGTAGCTGGGCTTTGGCCTCTTAGTATGAGATAGCGTTTTTTGTCATCTTCGAAACGTTGGCGTATGTTATCAACGGTTCGCTGACGTTCGCTGATGCGCTGGTCTATTTTTGCCAGTCCATCTGTGTTTATTTTATGCTCGGCGCTGATAGATGGGGGAACAGGTTTTTTTGACTTGCTGAATGCATCAGCAGCAGCTTTTGATTTATCTACTTTTTTCTGGGCGACAGCTCTGTCCTGCTGCAGGTTTTTAAGCGCAAGCAATTCAGGCTCCAGATTACGGTCGCGCGTTAGGTCGATTTCATCTGCATTGGTGAAGGTGCCTAGTAATGCCCGGTCTTTTTTAGCCTGTTCTAATTGCACTAACTCCTCTTCTTTATTCTGTAGAGGGGCATTCGGTTTATTGTGTTGAATAGTAATGCCTTGTTTGTTCATCAAGGAGTTATCGCGATCCGAATACTGAGGTGGTATCGAGTCTCCGTAATGCGTGACGCCTTTTTCATCTTTCCATTTCACGATGCGGCCAGAACCTTCTGCGTGTGCAGGCTGCATGCCACATAGCACTGAAAGTAATAAACTCACCAATGCCGACCGTATCCATATAATACGATTGGTTTTTTTCAGCGTTAATCTCAGTAATTGCGACATGATGACTCGAAGCACCTTCAGCTTATGTACCGAACTGACGCGTATGGGGCAGTTCAAGTTAAATTAAATGACGCCATATTTTTGGCGATATATCTCAACCGCATGCAAGTTTTGCACCAAATCTTGATGTGACTTTAAATAGTTCAATAAATCATCCAGATTTGCAATCGCACATACAGGAATCTGGTTGGATTTTACAACTTCCTGCACCGCTGAAAGCTCGCCCAATCCTTTCTCTTGCCGATCGATCGCAATGGCGACGCCACAGGCTTTGGCGCCATTGGCCTGAATGAGTTCTACCGACTCACGGACTGAGGTGCCTGCCGAAATTACGTCATCAATGATGAGAACTTTACCTTTTAGCGGGCTGCCTACTATCACACCACCTTCGCCATGGTCTTTTGCCTCTTTGCGGTTGTAAGCATAAGGAATATTGCGACCATTTTTGGCAAAAGCAATAGCAATACTTGCCGCTAATGTAATACCTTTATAGGCGGGCCCGAACAGCATGTCAAATTCAATTCCAGAGTTCTGAATCGCTTCTGCATAAAATTCGCCTAATTTCATCAGGCTCTCACCGTCGTTAAATAAACCGGCATTGAAGAAATATGGGCTTAGGCGCCCAGCCTTGGTTTTGAATTCACCGAAGCGTAAAACCTCTTTTTTAATCGCAAATGCGATAAACTCTTGTCTGAATTGATCTGCCTGTTGGGTCATGTTATCTATCTACTGTTATCAGGAATAAACTTTTGAAGATTATATCGTTAAATTTAAATGGCATCCGCTCTGCTACAAATAAAGGTCTTTATGCATGGCTAAAAAAACAGGATGCGGATGTGATCTGCATGCAGGAAATCAAGGCGCAGGTGACTGACATGACAACCGAAATGCTGAATCCAGAAGGTTATTTTGGTTATTTCCATTATGCAGAGAAAAAAGGCTACAGCGGTGTTGGTATCTATTCAAAAACACAGCCGGATGCAGTGATTGAAGGTTTGGGTATCGCCGATATCGACAGCGAAGGGCGCTATATAGAAGCAAGATTCGGTAATTTAAGTGTAGTTTCGCTGTATTTACCGTCTGGTTCCAGTGGCGAAGAGCGGCAGGCTTTCAAATTCAGTGTTATGGAGTGCTTTCTGCCACAATTAAAAGCACTCAAAGCAAGCGGGCGCGATGTCGTGATCTGTGGCGACTGGAATATTGCACATAAAGAGATCGATTTGAAAAACTGGAAGGGCAATAAAAAGAATTCAGGTTTTCTGCCGGAAGAACGCGCATGGCTCACGACGTTATTTGATGAGCTAGGCTGGGTAGATGTTTATCGCAAGCTGTACCCAAATACTACAGACGAATGCTATACGTGGTGGAGTAATCGCGGCCAGGCTTGGGCAAAAAACGTGGGTTGGCGTATTGATTATCAGATTGCGACACCGGAGTTTGCAGCAAAGGCCGTAGCTACCAGTGTGTATAAAGATGAGCGATTCAGCGATCATGCGCCGCTGATTATAGATTATGCCAATGCCGGCTTATAGGCTAATTACAATCAGATGAAACTAGATCAAATAAAACGTTTACAGCGCCTCATTGCAATATTATTTCTCGGCTTTGTCTCGGGTCTGCCGCTTGCGCTAACTGGGCAGGCCATGCAAGCGTGGCTTGCGATGGATGGCGTTGCAATTGCTACAATAGGCTTTCTGGCACTAGTCGGCATGCCGTATACCTTCAAGTTTCTATGGGCACCGCTGATGGATCGGTTTGAGCCGCCATTATTTGGTAGGCGACGTGGCTGGCTGGTGATCACGCAACTATCTCTAGCTGCGGTAATTTATTACCTGTCTACACTCGTGTTTGCCGACAGTCCGCAACTGTTCGCACTTTGTGCTTTGCTGCTGGCCTTTTTGTCTGCCTCTCAGGATATTGTCATAGATGCTTACCGGACTGATCTGCTGGTCGAGAATGAACGCGGCATCGGTGCATCAATGTCAGTGCTGGGTTACCGCATGGGTATGATTCTATCGGGCGGTGTGGCGCTAATCTGGGCGGACCAGTGGCAAAGCTGGGGTCGCGTCTATGCGGTAATGGCCATGATCATGCTGGCAGCGGCCATATTTTCGTTATTATTCCTGCCCGCGGTAAAAAGTGAGACCAAGCCGTTGGCCTCAGACCCCAAACGCGAACTGTTGGGATTTGTTGCACTTGTTGCCGGCGTATTCGTAAGTGCGTATCTGGTGAGACAGTTGTTTATTTTCGGCGGCTTTGATGTCGACAGTTTAAATAAATGGCATCAGCTTGCTTATATTTTAACCAGTATTGCAGTAGCCTTGCCGCTTGGCCTGATGGCCGCCAGGGCAGTCGGGTTTGCGACACTGAATCAATCGCTATCAAGTTATTTCAGCCAGAAAAGTGCCTGGGCTTTTCTGATTTTAATTATTCTGTACAAGTTGGGTGATGCTTTTGCCGGTAGTCTGCTGACGCCATTCTTGTTGAAGGGCATGCTATTCAGTCAGGTTGAAGTCGGCATTATCAACAAAGTGATGGGTATCTGGCTGACAATCATCGGCGCATTTGTTGCCGGTCTGCTCATGATTCGCTTGAGCCTGTTTCAGGCGCTGATGAGTTTTGGCATTCTGCAACTGCTATCCAATTTCGGGTTTTATGCACTTGCAATGCTAGGCAAAGGTGCGTGGGGAGGTTTTGTTTTGCAGCCGTTTGATCTTGGATTTGTGTCGATTGTAGAGCCTACGCAGATAGATACGCTGCTGTTGGCGGCAATCGCGCTCGAAAATATCACTGGCGGTATGGGTACAGCTGCATTTGTAGCATTGCTGATGGCTTTGTGCAGTAATCAGTTCAGTGCTACGCATTATGCTTTATTGTCAGCGCTGGCTTCAGTCGGGCGTATTTATGTGAGTCCGGTTTCTGGTGTGCTGGCGGAAACTATCGGCTGGCAGAGCTTTTTCCTGTTCTCTGCACTGGTTGCGCTGCCGGGTCTGCTGATGCTGGCGTGGATGAGGGTATCGGTAGATAAAATCAGTAGGTGTGAGCCGAGCGCATAATCTGCTGACATAGCCCGCAATTTATTGCAGGCTATGATGCTAACGTGCTTTTAGTCGATACATCGCCAGATTGCCGAGCATATTTGGCATAAAGCTGACTTCTTTGCCATCAGTAATTACCTTGCGCTCGATGATTTCTATCTGGTGGTTATGGCAGAACGCATCAAAATCATGGATGGTGCATAAATGTACATTGGGTGTGTCGTACCATTGGTAGGGCAGCGTTTTCGATACAGGCATGCGTCCGGCGGTGATTTGCCAGCGATTTTTCCAGTAGCCGAAATTCGGAAATGTCACAATAATTTCCTGGCCTACGCGCAGCATTTCCAATACGATTTTTTCGGTATTGTGCATGGCTTGTAGTGTCTGTGACAAAACTACGGTATCAAACGACTGATCCTCAAAGCCAGATAGGCCTTCTTCCAGATCCATCTGGATTACATTCGTGCCATTTTGGATGCAGGCAAGCAAATTGGCGTCATCTTTTTCTACGCCGTAGCCTTTGATTTCTAACGAGCTGCGTAGAAATTGCAATAGTTGGCCATCACCACAACCTAAATCCAGTACTTTAGAGCCAAACTTAACCCAATTTGCAATTATTGCAAAATCTTGTCTGAAATCTGTAATATTTACATTATTTTGCATGATTGCTGCCAATCTGATTACTATCAGTTTGAATGTTGCTTAAATAACTGCGCAAAATGGCGTGATAGTGCGCATCTGGCATCAGGAATGCATCATGCCCATGCGCAGCGGTAACTTCCGCATAACTAACGGTGCTTTCGTTATCCAGCAGCGCTTTAACTATTTCGCGCGAGCGTGCCGGTGAAAAGCGCCAGTCACTGGTGAAAGACAACACCAGAAACTCTGCTTTAGCCTTGCTTAATGCCTTGCTCAGGTCGCCG
>Ga0207972_100524_pt1 | contig 9440 bp, 9 predicted proteins | sample LakWasMe75_LOW10_2_FD_183903 | JGI IMG/M metagenome (GOLD analysis project Ga0207972, IMG submission 183903) | Freshwater sediment methanotrophic microbial communities from Lake Washington under simulated oxygen tension - Sediment Metagenome... | ecosystem: Environmental > Aquatic > Freshwater >...
TCGACCGTGATGGACAGGCCTTTACGGTCAAGGCTGGACCGGTTCTGGGCCACGGCCTCCTCGATCACGTCGGCCACGCAGTTTTCGTCGATGTCCAGCGGGTAGATATCCTCGTCGAACTTGTAGACGCCGAGCAGCTGGATCAGGTCGGAATTCATGCGTTTGGCCTCGAAGACCGCACTCGCCAGGTCGGTTTCGATGCCAGGGGGACCGTTGTCCTTGCACTTGGCGGCGATCTCCTCCAGCAAGGCGGTCTGCATCATCAACGAGTTTTTCATGTCGTGGATGGCTGAGGCGATGAAGTCCTTGAAGCTGATTTTCTGGGTCATTCGTACAGGCCTTGTTGTGGTGTGAGCCTCGCATACCGCGCCGGGGCGCGGAGCGTTCGCCTCTCACGAGTGACTACCCTATCAGAAAACCGACGGCGTGAACAACACCTGCGCAGCAGCTGCATCAACCGCCACCGACGAGTGCCAAGCCATCGAAACTGGTCGCGGGGCACCGCTCCCTCATCGGCGAGGGGTCTGCGACCTTGCATCCGTCCGTCAGAAATCCGCCGATGCGTCGCCTTGCATGGACGCCCGGACTTTGTTGACAACTCCCATCACCGTTTACAACTTTCGTTCGCCGACACGCAGCGCGCTTCACCGCAAGAAAGGTGAAGCAGCGAAAGCTCAACGGTACTGCTTCAGGTAAACACCTTCAAACCATCGTTTGGCCCAGTGGAACACACGGGACGATGGCAAGATGAAATTGCGTTCGGGCGTACGCCACACCAGCGTGCCGTGGTCGATGGCATCGATGATGCAGATGAGCTCCACCTTGAAAGTGGCGTCCGGCGTCTGGCCACGCAGGCCGGCCAGTACGTTTTGCGCCGCAGCGGCGGCCTGCAGGTCCGCCATGTGCGCTTGTTTGGGCATCCAGTCGGGGCCGGGGAAGCTGCCCGAGTCACCCACCACATAGACATGCTGCGTCCCCTCGACACGACATGACGCGTCCGCCTTGAGCAGGCCGCCGGGTGAGCGCGTCAGATCGGTCTGGTCGAACCACAGGTTGCCGGTCATGCCGGGCATGAAGAGAATCAGGTCAGCCGCAAATTCGCCGCCTTCGGTGACCACTTTGTCCGCCTCGAAGCGCACCATCTTGTGGCCCAGGTGGGTGCGAATGTTGCGCCGGGCCATCTCGGCCAGCAGGTGCTGCACGGCCTTGGGGCCGAGGCGGTTGCCCGGCTCCTTGGCAGGATTGAAGAACACCAGCTCGAACTTGTCCCGGCGCCCCTCGCGTTTGAGTTGCTCGTCAATGCCGAACAGGAATTCGAACATCGGCCCGCCGCGCACCGCACTGGGCTCGTTCGGATTGCCCGCGAAACCGACGGCGATCGTGCCGCCCTGCATGGACCGCAGGCGGTCGCGGATCTGCTCCGCCGCCGCGATGCCCTCGCACGGCGTGATGGCGTGCTCGATGCCCGGCAGCTTCTTGATGAAGCGCCCGCCACTGGCAATCACCAGCGCATCGTTCGGCACCTCGCCCGCGGTGGTGTCCACCAGGCGGCCGCCTTCGCGCAGGCCCGTCACCTCGGCGGCCAGATGGCGCACCTTCATGCGCGCAAAAAAATTGGCGAGTGGCACCACCAGCTGCTCACGTGTGCGCAGACCGCACGGGATCCAGATGATGCCCGGCAGGTAGTGCAGCTCGGCACGCGGCGCGATCAGGGTGATGTCAACCGTCTTGTCGCGCTGCCGGATCTCACGCACGGTGGACAGGGCGCCGAAGCCGGCGCCGATGATGGTGATGCGTTGGGGTGTGCTCATGTTTTTTTCCTCATGGGAATTATCACTCCGGAGCTTTGTAAACCAGTACCTTGAGCGAACGATCGGCTGACACATCAGTAAACACCGGCGGATTGGCTACGCGCTGGACAAACGTCAGCAGCGGGGCCTGCTCCTGCATCTGTTCTTGCAGGAAAGCGAGCCCTAATTCCGGGGCGTTCAGACACAGCAACGCATGCCCGCCCGGCGCCAGCAGGTCCGGCAGGCGGCGCATGAGCCGCGCGTAATCCTTGCTGGCGACGAAGCTGCCCTTCTGGTAACTGGGCGGGTCCACAATGACCAGGTCATAAGGGCCGCCGCGCGTGACCTTGCCCCAGGACTTGAAGATGTCATGCGCCAGGAAACTCGCACCCGACGCAAGCCCGTTCAGTTGGTGGTTCTTCTGCCCAATGGCCAACGCGCCATGACTCATGTCCACATTGACCACCTGCGCCGCACCCACCTGCCGTGCCACCACCGAGAAGGCGCAGGTGTAGGCAAACAGGTTGAGCACCTTGCACCCCGGTCGCGCCGCCACATGCTCGCGCACCCAGCGCCGACCTTCGGCCATATCGAGGAACAGGCCATGGTTCTGCCCCTTGAGCACATGCACCAGATAACGTGACCCGCCCTCGGTCACCCCATGCGGCTCGGGCACGCTGCCCGCCATCAGGCGCGTCTCAGTGCGCCCCTCATGGCGGCACTGCAACACCCAGTTGAGGGGCTGCCCTGGCGCCAGTTGCCGCCAGCGTTCAGTCAATGCGGCATGAACCACGGCCAGTTCAGCCTCGCTGACCGGCTGAAAGCTGGTCAGCAACCAGACTGGAGGAAAGACGTCGAGCGACAGATGCTCACAGCCGGGATACAAGCCGCCACGGCCGTGGAACACGCGCTGGGGATCGGTCGGCATCTCCATCGTTGCGATGGCATTCAGCAACGCCTGCATGGAGACGATCGGTAAGAGAAGCGCGCGATTGTTGGAGGAAAAAACGGTGGTGAACTGACTTCACAACAAACTGGCGTCAATATCCACCACGAAACTTCACCGATGGTGCTCCCAGTGATTCCCCAAAGGAAATTTCGTAGTGAAACCGACGACCCACAAATAACCATGAATCACCCTGAGTCGGTCTACTTGGACAGGATGGCCTCGCCAACCTTTCCGGGGTAGCGACCCTCTTTCTCAGCCTGCACAAACGCTGAAAGGAATATCTGCATTTCAGACTTGTCCTTGGCAAAGTTCAAAGCAGTCTCGCCTTTGCTATCGGGGCTGGACGGGCGAATCCCGGCAGCAGCCAGGAACAGGCGCACGGTCAGGAAGTCGTCGCGGCGGGCTGCATCAACGAATTGGTCTTGGTCAAAGAATTTGAAGCCCATTGCAGACAACTCTTTGCGAGCACCCACCACAGACAGGTCTACACCACCACTGACGGCATTGCCCACGTTCTGTGCTGGTGCCTGTGAGGGGGGAGCGGTAGAAATCTGAGGCTTGAGCTGGGCCGTGGCGGCGACTTCTTCTGCGCTCATGGGGGGAATCAGTTTGGCAACAGCTTCCTTGTCGGGTTCAGAGGCAGGAACGCCAGGTGCTTCAACGCGTGCGACCAATGTATTGGGTAGCACTTTCTTGATGTCCTCAATGTTGGACATCAGCTGCTTGGAGATGCGCTCACCATCGGTGCCGCGAATGGCGCCGGTGATGCCGTTGAACAGTCCAGCCGTCAGAGATTCAGTCTTGCGCATGACAATAAAAGACATCTCCACCTTCACACCGCCTTCAAAGGCGTATAGGCAAGCACGCAGGGCTTCACGGTTGAAATACAGCGCGTTTTTCACCGCAGGCGGTGTCTTGGTGATTTCAGCGTAAGCACCCACGCAGTCGTAATCGGTAGTGGGCGTTCCCTGAATCACAACGCTCTTTGCTACAGGGCTGCCAGGCCGCTTGGGCAAAGGGCTGGGGATGCTTTGAAAGCTCATGTTCGTGGGAATACTGAACTGCGTTAACGCTTCCTTAACCTGTTCAGCCACGTGACCAGGCTCGCCAGATGGCATCACCAAAACAGCCTTGCCAACTTTGATGCTCATCTGGTCGCGCAAATCGGCCGCGTGAAGTTGAGGGATGACAGCAGAAAGTGCGAACGCAACAATTAGTTGTTTTTTCATAGTTCGTTTTGGAGGTGAAGAAGTAGAAATTGCGCAGGATGAATGGAGCTCAGCTCATTTCACGGTTAACCCATTTCGGCAACACAAAGAAAAAAGCCCGCAACCATGAAGGTGACGGGCTTTTTCAATAGCTAAGAGGACCTGCGTCCCCAGCAACCCCGCTATCTTTCCCGCTTGTAAGCGGGAGAAGACCGGAGGCTTTGCGAGCCTAGCTTTCGCGTAGGTGTGCCCAGAAAATATTCTAACGCTTTGAACTCAGTCCATGACGCCGCAGTTCAAATGCAAAGTAACGGGCGGGACTCTTTGTGCCGCGAAACGTACCCTGCCCAAAACCATCGCCGTCCGGCTGTGTCAACACACTGAATCAGTGACGACAGCCCCCTTAGATAAAGGAGTGGGGTTAGGGCACATCTCCGAGGCCTCGCAATCCACCACCATTCGGACGCACAATCATCGGGAAATAGAATCCCCACGGCCTGCGACCCAGCCCATGCGCAAAGAGTAAACGACCGTATTTTCTAGTTCACAACCTTTTTTTCCTGTTTACGACTGTTTTTTCAGCGCACACTAGTTATTTTGTGCAATTAAAGTCGTAAACGACCCTCTAGATTACATGCGCTTTCCAGACATGACGGTTTAGCAACATGTCAGTCTAAAGTCGTAAACAACTTAAATTGACACGAAATCCACTGAAGAGAATGGATGGCCGGGGCAATTCATAGGCTTAAAAGGATAGCCTGGCCGCCCGGGAAACCGGAAGGAGCCCAGTTTGGTCCTATCATTGCAACATTCACTGTAGTGAAAGCTTTGACTATCTTGGCAGCCACTGAACCTACAAAACATCTATCTGATTTGACCGCACCCGTGTTCCGACCCATTCGGTCGCCGCGTGCATTCGAGGAGATCGCCTCCCAGATCCGAGCGCAACTGGCAGAAGGGAAGCTGCGCGTTGGCAACCGTCTTCCGTCTGAACGAGCGCTGTCCGAACAGTTTGGCGTTTCTCGCAATACGTTGCGCGAAGCTCTGCGCTCGCTCGAACATGCCGGTTTGGTTCGACTCCAGAAGGGCGCCAGCGGGGGTGCTTTCATTACTGAGGCCAGCGGGGACGCCATCGCAACCGGGCTGATGGACATGTATCACAGCGGTACGATCTCCCCGGCCCAACTCACCGAGGCCCGCATTTGGCTGGAATCGGTGGTGGTGCGAGAAGCCTGCCAGCGTGCCACGCCCCAGGAGATCGAGCACTTACGCGAGAACGTGCGTCAGGCGGAGGAGGCGAACGCCCGCGGCGATCTCGACGAGCGCGCCGAGGTGAACCTTGAGTTTCACAGGATTCTGGCGCGCATGACGGGCAACCCCGTGGTCGTGATCGTCATGGACAGTCTGTTGGCGGTACTGCGACACTTCGTTCAAACCATTGGCCCCTACGAGAACTCGTTTGTCCTGCCCTCGCGCAAGCGCTTCATCAAGCTGATGGAGGCCCGCGACGTTCAAGGCGCCATCGGCGAGATGGAATCCAGCCTCAAGAGGCTGCAACGCAGCTACCTATCCTTCGCCAAGGAAGCTGCTCCTGTCGCTACGGCTAAGGTTGCGCCGACAACGATCACGTCACCGCCACCCCGCTCGCGAGCATCCAGCCCGCGCAAGCCAAGCTAAGTCAGCGAGCCCCTGCTGATCGGCTCGGCACCGCTCAGTTGCCTGCGCCACCGCTGAGTCACGCCCCGTCATCTCTTTGAAATCTCGCCTCTAGATGGCGAGAGGATGGCGCTTGCCCTCTGGGATCCTCACAAACCCGCGCTTGCCACGCTCTGCCAGGTCAGAGCTTGCACCGCCCTGCGGCGAACGGTCTTGCATAACCCAAATCCTTTTGTATAATGGTTGAACCATTGATAGGAGCAACCGTGTTTGATCAGCAACGTATCGAGGCCTTACCCGTCCATCAGAGCGCGCCCTCTCAGGGAGCTGCCGTCCTCAATGGGCTACGGGTCATCGATTTCACGCATTTCGTCGCTGGTCCGCTGGCGACGCAGACTCTGGCGGACTTCGGCGCCGACGTAATCAAGATAGAAGCCCCTGACCGGGGCGACGACTTCCGCCACTACCCGACGGTGGATCCCGAAATCCCTGCTCAGGGCGGCCCCTTTCTGTGGGCGAACCGCAATAAAAAGAGTCTGGCGCTTGACATGAAGAGCGAGGCTGGTCTGCGAATCGCGAAAGAACTTATCGCCCAAGCCGATGTGCTGGTGGAAAACTTCTCGAGTGGCGTGATGGAGCGCTTCGGACTGGACTACGCCACATGCGCCAGCATCAACCCGCGTCTCGTCTATTGCGCCATCTCGGCTTACGGGCGCGAAGGCCCATACGCCGACCGATTGGGCTTCGATCCGATCGCACAAGCAGAAAGCGGCTTCATCTCAATGAACGGCTACGCCGACCGCCAAGGTGTACGCACAGGAGCAGCGGTGATGGACGTCGCGACGGCCATGTCGGCAACCAACGCCATCCTGCTGGCGCTGATGGCCCGTTCCCGCGACGGAGTAGGACAGAGGGTTGAAGTGGCTTTGTTCGACACTGCCATCCTGATGACCGGGTTTGGCGCGATGCAACATCTGACCACAGGCTACGAGCCCAAGCGCAACGGTAACGTCAGCCCGGACACCTGTCCCTCGGGTGTTTTCCTGTCAAAGGACAAGCCGTTCTATATCAACTGCGGCAACGACAAGATCTTCCAGCGTCTGTTCGAACAAGTGTTGGACCGCCCAGATCTTGCCTACGACCCCGAGCTGTCACAGCGCGTCAAGCGGCTTGAGCAGCGTGAACGAATCTTCCAGATCATGGACGAAGCCATCGCGAAGCAACCCTGGAGCCACTGGGCGCCCCGACTGCGCGCAGCAAACGTGCCGCATGGCCAGGTGCGAACCCTTGGCGAGGCGCTCGCCTCAGACGAAGCACGCTCGCGCGGACTGGTTACGCGCATCCCACATCCTGTAAAGGGGTGGATTCCAAATATCGCGAATCCGCTGCGGCTGGACCGGACGCCCGCTGTAGCCCCCAAGGCCGCGCCGTCGGTCGGTCAGCATACCGAAGCTGTACTGCGGGAAACGCTGGGCTACGACGATGACCGCATCGCCGAGTTGCGGGCGCAGGGTGCGTTCGGAGTACCCCTTGTCGATCACGTGAAGGTGGCCGCATGACCCGCCGCGTCGCACTAATCGGCGCGAGCGCCATCCCCATCGGGCGGCACCAGACTGCTGATGATGAGTCGCTCCAAGTCCTCGAAAACGAGATCATGACTCGGCTCGTCTCCGAGGCCGTTCAGGATGCAGGCGTCTCGAAGGAAGACATTCAGAGCTTGGTATTCACACTCCCGAGACCCTACACGCGCCAGAAGTACTTCCACACTTTCGTGGTGGGCCAGCTCAGGCTGGCTTGCCGCGGCAGCGTGATGGAGGTAATGGGCAACGGCATGACGGCAGCGCTTGCCTTCGACAAGGCCTGTGATGAGATCCTGCTGGGCCGGGCTGAAGTCGCGCTGGCGCTGGGCATCAACATGGAAAGCGCGGTATCGGCTGCCGAGCACATGATGAGCAGCATGCGCACCACGGGCGACGTCGACTTCCATACTTCAGCCGGCTTCACACCTATTGCCTGGTACGCCATGGACGCGATGCGCTATATGCATGAAACCGGTGCAACGCGTGAACAGCTCGGTGCAGTCGCGGTTAAAAATCGCCATCATGCGTCGCTCAACCCGCTGGCGCAGTATCGAAAGCCGATTACCCTGGACGAGGTACTCGCCCAGCGCCCCATCGTTGAACCGCTGGGTCTCTATGACGTTCCGCCGCGTGGTGACGGTGCTGCTTGCCTGGTACTAGCCAGCGAGGAGGTCGCCAAGTCGCTGGGACGCCCCTACGCACTGGTACGTGGTCGCGGTTTCTACCACGATGGCTCCCACCAGATCAACGACATTCCCAACGACATGATCGCCTTTGACGCCGCCGCACGCGCGGCACGTGACGCCTATACGCAGGCAGGCATCACGGCGGCCGACCTCGACCTGGCGGAGCTCTACGCCCCCTGCACCATTGTCGAGGTGCTGGTGACCGAGGCTCTAGGTCTGGTTCCTCGTGGCCAGGGTGCTCATGCCGCTGCGCAGGGCGAGACGGGCCTGGGAGGTCGAATCCCGGTTTCCACCTCGGGCGGACTGACTTCGCGCGGTCACCCGGCCTACGTGACGTCCCTCTACAACTATGTAGAGCTGGCCGAGCAGCTGCGTGGCCGTGCAGGAGAGCGTCAGGTGAAAGGGGCTCGCCTCGGCATCTCGACCGGTGAGCTGGGCAACTACAACGCCGCGCTGGTTCATGTTCTGGAGGCAATGGCATGACTCAAATTCCATTCGTTCCGGCAACGGGCAAGCGGGCGTACCCACCCCGCGTGTCGTCCTTCACGAAGCCTTTCTGGGAAGGCCTGGGGCAAGGACGCTGGCAGACTACCTGCTGCGATGCATGCGGCCGTCAGACGTTTCCACCGCGGCCTATCTGCCCACATTGCTGGTCTGACAAAGTCAGTTGGAGCCCGCTCGCCGCACGGGGAACCCTCTACTCGTGGACTCGCATTCACGCTGCGCCCGCGGTCTTCAGCGCTGAGTCGCCCTACGCTGTCGGGATTGTCGACCTGGACAGCGGAATCCGGCTGGCCTGCCGCCTGCTGGACGCACACCACACCGACTGGAAGCCCGGTATGGCCGTCGAGATGGCGATCCTTCAGTACGAGGACGGGCCGCTGTTTGCCGCACGTCCGCTGACGGCAACAACCGATTGATCAAAGGAGCACACCATGCGTGGCAAATGCATAGAAGAGTTTCAGGAAGGCCAGGTCGACGAGAGCCGTGCCCGTACCATCACCGAGACCGACGTAGTCCAGTTTTCCTGGATTTCAGGCGACGTGAATCCCATGCACACTGATGCGGTCCACAGCGCGAATTCGCCTATCGGGCAGCGTATCGCCCACGGCGCACTCGGCCTGTCCGTGGCAACCGGCCTGAGCGCTAGCCTCGGCTACCTCGATGGCACGGCCATTGCGGCGCTGGGCATCGACGAGTGGAAGTTCCTCAAACCGATCTATTTCAACGACACGATCCGGTTACGCGCCACGGTCGTTTCGGCTCGCCCAACCTCTAAGCCGGATCGCGGCGTGCTCGTACGGCGCATGGAGCTGCTCAACCAGCACAACGAGGTCGTGCAGACCGGGCTAATGACCACCATGGTTCTCACTCAATCGGGCCGCGAGGCTCTTCTCAACAAGTCCTGATTCCTCTATCTCCGGAGTAAGCTATGTCCGAATCCCTGATCAACACCGCCGGCCTGACCGAAGACCAACGCATGATGCGCGAGGGCGTACTCGACCTGCTATCGCGCCATCTCCCCTGGGAGAAGATTCGACAAATGGACGAGGCCCGCGAGTTCCCCCATG
>Ga0207972_100528_pt1 | contig 9363 bp, 8 predicted proteins | sample LakWasMe75_LOW10_2_FD_183903 | JGI IMG/M metagenome (GOLD analysis project Ga0207972, IMG submission 183903) | Freshwater sediment methanotrophic microbial communities from Lake Washington under simulated oxygen tension - Sediment Metagenome... | ecosystem: Environmental > Aquatic > Freshwater >...
GACATTGCTTCTCTTGGTATCTACCCAGCGGTTGACCCATTGGACTCAACATCACGTCAATTAGACCCATTAGTGGTTGGTGAAGAGCACTACCAAGTTGCACGTTCAGTACAACAAACATTGCAACGCTACAAAGAATTGCGCGACATTATCGCGATTCTGGGTATGGACGAGTTGTCACCAGAAGACAAATTGGCTGTTGGCCGTGCACGTAAAATCCAACGTTTCTTGTCACAACCATTCCACGTTGCTGAAGTGTTTACTGGCGCGCCAGGTAAATACGTACCACTGAAAGAAACAATCAAAGGCTTTAAAGCGATTGTTGCCGGTGAATACGACCACTTGCCAGAACAAGCTTTCTACATGGTAGGCGGCATTGAAGAGGCTGTTGAAAAGGCAAAAACTCTTAACTAAGTAATATTTGGTTAATTAGTTAAACGCTTTAAGGAAAAAAAATGGCAAATACTGTTCATATTGATGTAGTTAGTGCAGAGGCAAGCATTTTCTCAGGTGAAGCTGAGTTTGTGGTTGCACCTGCAAGTGCCGGTGAAGTGGGTTTATACCCAAATCACGCGCCTATGATTACTACCATCAAGCCTGGTGCTTTACGTATCAAGCAAGCCAATGAAGCGGAAGAAACTTTGATTTTTATCTCAGGCGGTTTGCTGGAAGTGCAGCCTGGCGTAATCACAGTTTTGGCGGATACGGCAGTGCGTGGTCATGATCTGGATGAAGCGAAAGCGATTGCGGCTAAAGAAGCTGCAGAAGAAGCGCTGAAAAACAGAACTTCAGATATTGATTATGCAACAGCGCAAGCTGAGCTGTCAGAAGCCGTTGCGCAAATTCAGACAATTGAGCGTTTACGCAAAAAAACGCACTAATAGTTGTGAAGCAGATGGTGTAACAAGCAAAAAGGCAGCCTAGGCTGCCTTTTTTGTTATACTTTGATTATAACCATGTGCAATAACTACACATCACAAGATTAATCATGAGCAAATTAAATATCGTCATTCTTGCTGCGGGTAAAGGCACCCGTATGTATTCTAACCAGCCAAAAGTACTGCATACCGTGGGTGGCAAGTCGATATTAGGGCATGTAATAGATTGTGCTAAATCGCTAAGGCCGCACAAAATTATTGTGGTGTATGGCTTCGGCGGCGACACCGTAAAACAAGCTTTTGCACATGAAGATATTGTCTGGGTAAATCAGGCAGAGCAATATGGAACAGGGCATGCCGTACAGCAAGCGGTAGCGCATTTGGAAGCAGATGCCGACACATTGATTTTGCTAGGTGATGTGCCATTGATTGATGCAAAAGCCTGCCAGAAACTGGTTGAGCAAGCGCAGAACAAGCTGGCAATACTGTCTTTTAACAAAGCAGACCCTACAGGTTATGGCCGTATCGTGCGTAATGCCATGTTTGCTGTAACGGCAATCGTTGAGCATAAAGATGCCAGCGAAGAGCAGCATAAAATCACTGAAGTGAATACAGGCATTATGGCGATGCCAAATGTACATTTGCTGCAATGGCTGTCAAAGTTGACTAATAACAATGCACAGGGTGAGTATTATTTAACAGATATTGTGGCGCTCGCGGTGCAAGATAATGTTGATGTAGTGGCTGAAATCACCACAGATGAGTGGTCGGTCACCGGTATCAACTCTAAAACCGATCTGTCACAGATTGAGCGTGTTTACCAAAGCCGTACAGCACAGAAACTATTGCTGCAAGGTGTCACATTAAGAGACCCTGCCCGCCTCGATGTGCGTGGTAGTTTAAGCTGTGGCCGTGATGTGGAAATCGATATTAACTGTGTATTTGAAGGTACCGTAACGCTGGGTGATAACGTAAAAATCGCAGCCAATTGTGTGATTAAAAATGCGGTGATCGCGGCTGGTACACAAATCGCCCCGTTTACCCATATTGATGACACGCAGATCGGTGAAAATGCGCGTATCGGCCCTTATGCGCGCCTGCGCCCAGGCACTACACTTGCAGCCGATACCCATATCGGTAACTTTGTAGAGCTTAAAAATGCACAGGTTGATGTTGGCAGCAAGATTAACCACTTGAGCTATGTCGGCGACAGCACAGTCGGTAAAAATGTGAATATCGGTGCCGGTACCATTACCTGCAACTATGATGGCGCAAATAAATTCAGAACCGTGATTGAAGATGAGGCCTTCATCGGCTCAGATTCACAATTGGTAGCACCAATTACGATAGGCCGCGGCGCTACGATTGCAGCTGGCTCTACAATCACCAGAGATGCACCGCCAGATCAACTGACGTTCTGCCGTGCCAAAGAACAGAAATCCATTGCCGGTTGGAAACGACCACAGAAGATTAAAAAGTAATATAACAAGAAAGACTCAACAACTATGTGTGGCATTGTAGGTGCGGTAGCAAATAGAAACGTCGTTTCAACACTGATTGAGGGATTGAGCCGTCTGGAATACCGCGGCTATGATTCAGCCGGTATCGCCGTATTGAATGGCTCAGGCATAGAGCGCGTTCGTGCTGTAGGCCGTGTGTCTGCCATGACAGAAAAAGCCAATGAAGTGAGTTTAAATGGCCAGGTAGGCATCGGCCATACGCGCTGGGCAACACATGGCGGCGTCACAGAAAGCAACGCCCATCCGCATGTATCTAAAGGTGAGCTGGCTGTAGTGCATAACGGTATCATTGAAAATCATGATGAGCAGCGCACCCGCCTGAAAATGTTTGGTTATGAATTCACTTCGCAGACAGATACTGAAGTGATTGCGCATTTGATTCATTATTACCATCAAGACCTGAACCTGCTGGCTGCCACGCAAAAAGCCGTTTCTGAGCTTACTGGCGCATTTGCAATCAGTGTGATTTCAATTAAAGAACCAGAACATATGGTAACGGCACGCTTGGGTTGCCCGCTGCTGCTTGGTTTGGGTGATGGCGAGAACTTCATTGCTTCCGATGTTTCTGCTGTACTTTCTGTGACGCGCAAAGTGATTTATCTGGAAGACGGTGATGTTGCAGATATCCGCCGTGACGGCGTAACGATTTTTGGCCGCGATGGCAAACCCGTGGAACGTAAAGTTCACATGAGTGACGTATCGCTGGCAAGTATGGAACTTGGCCCCTACTCACATTTCATGCAGAAAGAGATTCATGAGCAGCCACGTGCATTGACTGATACGATTGAAGCGCTGATTGACGATAACAGCTTCTCCCCCGCGCTGTTTGGCGAAGCTGCGGCTGATGTATTCAAGCAAATTAATAGCATTCTGATTCTCGCCGCAGGCACCAGCTACTATGCTGCGCTCACTGCAAAATACTGGCTGGAGAGCATCGCCAAGCTGCCGACCAATGTAGAAATCGCCAGTGAGTATCGTTACCGTGAGTCTGTGCCAAATCCAAGGCAGTTAATCGTGACAATTTCACAGTCCGGTGAAACGCTGGATACGATGGAAGCGTTAAAACATGCCAAGGCATTAGGCCAGAACCTGACACTCGCAATCTGTAACGTGCAGGAAAGTGCAATTCCACGTGCGTCGCAGCTCGTGTTCTACACGCGCGCCGGTGCCGAAATCGGCGTGGCTTCGACTAAAGCCTTTACCACACAGCTGGTGGCTTTGTTTACGTTAGCTGCTACGCTGGCTAAAAAGCGAGGCTTGCTGAGTACAGAAGCTGAGCAAGAACATTTAAATGCGCTGCGTCAGCTTGCAGGTAGCGTGCAGCATGCACTGAACCTGGAACCGCAAATCCGTGAATGGGCAAAATCATTTGCCGATAAACAGCATGCGCTGTTTTTAGGCCGCGGCATACACTACCCGATTGCGCTGGAAGGCGCATTGAAGCTTAAAGAGATTTCTTATATCCATGCTGAGGCTTACCCTGCCGGAGAGCTTAAACATGGCCCACTGGCGTTGGTAGATAGCGACATGCCGGTTGTTGTGATTGCGCCGAATGATGCACTGCTGGAAAAAGTAAAATCCAATATGCAGGAAGTCAAAGCGCGTGGCGGTGAATTATTTGTATTTGCCGATGCAGACAGCCACTTTACCGCATCAGAAGGTGTGCATGTGATTCGTACCCCGCGCCATGTGGGTGTGCTCTCCCCTATTCTGCATACGATACCGGTGCAGATGCTGGCTTATCATGCGGCGCTGTTGAAGGGAACCGATGTGGATAAACCGAGGAATCTGGCTAAGAGTGTGACGGTGGAATAGCAGCATAATAAATTTCCATTAGAACTAACTGCCAACATTAAATGACTAATATTATGGATAATTCTATTATGAAAATCCTTATTTTTATTAGTACCAAAAAATTACGACTAAATTAATTTAATTACAGATATTTTGAACTAATTTATATTAATTGATTTGAAAAACTATCTTTGAAGTGAGAATCAAATTCTTACTTCAAATAATTTGCAATCAGTTGAAGTTTAGATTCACTAATTAACAACTAAGTTTCATAATTCATTCAGGTCACAAACTTAATGTACCACTACCGGTCTGCAGAGTCGGTAAATGTCGTGTTAAGTTTGTGCCTTTCTTTTTGTGGGTTCAGTGTGATATCAGTATTAAACGGATAACGACTTCCGCAGTTAAATTCAGCGCTTGTTAGTGATAATTTGACGTATCAACTATGCATCAATATTTTCTAGTAGTTGCTTGTTCAAAACCATACTTATTAGCAATCGCATGATGCCTTCTTAACCTTAGAGTGACAATTAAGTTCTATAATGCGCTCAGGTCTTAACTTTACGTCTCGCAACCAGTCTGTAGAGTCGGTGTAATGGTCTAATGAAATTGGATATCAATTAAGAGATAAGGGTAGTCCAATTCCTACGCAGTACAGCACCTCTATTTGAGGCTAAGTAGCTTGCGGCACCACGGTTAGCATCAATGCATTCAAGAAAGTCTCTTTTTTGCCCTTTAATACCTTTGGCATGTAGTGCTTTAAGTTCAGCTTCGGCATGATCTAGTTGTCTAATGTAAGTATCTATAGTTTCATCAAAGGTCTGTTTGACCGAACATGTTGCTTGATAATGAATACACTGTAAATAATGACGAAAAGCTTGTTGCTCTGTAAATCCGGCTAATCCAGGTTGAGGTGCTGTAAAAAGTTCATCTGCATAATGGCTACTATAAATAGCGTCTGTTTGAACGCTATCTAACACACCGCTTTTTTTTGCTAAATCTAGATATCCTATTTTGTATTCAGAAAATAAATGTGGTGCATAGTACCAAATGGAACGCTGTTTAATTTCGTCATCTTCCTGTAGCCTGAATTTTTCTTCATTGAATGATCTGACATTCATCCAGGTGCCTGATGCAATTGCAGTTGCTGCAGAACTCGCAACCAAAAGCATTTGATGATTACAATAGCCCACGATAACTTCTTTACCAGCCAATCTTATCCCAGCAACAACATCCGCAACATTTGCCAACCACCCAGGATCTGTTACTAAATAGTCACCATTAGGATGTTCGCAAACTAAGTATATAGATGGCACATCCCATGCAGGCATGGATTCGAGCAATAGTTGTACCTGATCATCATTTCTTAGTGCATCATAACTGAGTGCTACGGTCATCAGCGTGCTTAAACCATTAGTGTCACAACGCTGGGACTCTTCGATTACCTGTCTTTGAGACTCCAACCAATCATCATCAACTCGTTTTGCAATCATGCCAGGTAAGATTATTTGTTTGGTACCAATGCGTCTGTTGATATCGATTAGATTTACCAAACATTTGCTTAATTCTGGGCCATTTGGAAATTTGCCTGAAGTTGGCCAAAATGAATGAATTATTAATCTGTCGTGATTGGTTAATTCTGGGTTGTATAGTTGGGGGTCTAGCACTAAGCTGCCACCTAATTTAAGAGTCTCCTTAGATAGTCTCTCTAGTTGGCTTTCATTTAGGTCTCTAGGACTTAGTATAATCGTTCCATTACCCCAATATTTTATGAGAGAGCGACAGTGTTCCATCATTCCATAACCAAACTGTAAATATAGTTCCATTGTTATGTCCTTAGTGCTTTGGTTTAGATATTTTGAATAGCGATTAAGTGTACGTTCTACATGAAGCCAAATTTGCACTTATACAGCCCCTAAATCATATATTTCACGTATCCATTCATAGGCTTCTGCTGCAGTTGCTATACGGTGGATTCTTTTCTGTCTTGTCATCGCTATTATTAAGTCTTTTAATTCGCCCTTGTTATCTACTTGACGGCTCACTCCTGGGCACATAATGGTATTCATTTTGTGAATCACTTCGTCTGCATTTGTGGCGCCATGAATATAAGGATTTACTCCTTCAATACACTCATAAAGTGTCACACCAAGTGAAAATAAGTCGGATCTTGTATCAATCTCCGACTTACGACAATTTAATTGCTCTAAGGGAGCGTATCCTAGTGTGTGAGGCATGAATCCAGCCGTCAATGAAGTCCTGCCTAAGTGACGCGCTATGCCGAAATCAACAAGCCAACAACTAGACTCATCTGGTGCAATAAGAATATTGTCTGGTTTTATATCGCGATGGACAATTTGATGTGCTTCAGCCTCGACTAGGACTGTTAGCATATCAAAGGCTATTTGCAAAATAAGTGCATTCGAGATCGAGCCTTGTGCTAACTTATCTTTAAGTGATACACCATCGACCCACTGCTCTATAAGCCATAAATGATCATGATATGGTTCAACTAGTCTGCCGGATTCATAGACCCGTGGAACTCTGCCATTCCCAATCGCATTTACAGAGGCTATTTCTCTGTCAAACCTCTCTGGGCTTGAGTTTGGAATAAGTAGTTTAAGCGCAACTCGACCATGTTCCTGATGGTTTGCGGCATAGACGGTTTTTTGTCCGCCAGTCGCTACATATTCAAACCCATTTAAACTAGTTAGTTGTTGTGTTAGAACATCTAAGCTATAGGGTTGTGAAGGCATTAGGCTTCTAGATTATTTGAGAACTTCCACGCCCACTCGTTAAATAACCAAGCAGCATGGGAGGTAGGCAATGATCCTACTTTTGACTTAAGGTAAGGTTGTGTGACAGATCGGTTTTTATCTAATATGCCAACGCCCAGTCTTTCTGCATTTTTGAATAAATTTTGTGAGTTCGGTAATGATTCTAGGAGTAAGTAAGATTCGGAGGCAAACAAAGTGTTTTGAAAGGCCTGCTCTAAACCTTTGCTCCAATCTCTAACTTTAGCCTCGATTGCAACGATTTGTTTTACTGCGAAGGTATTGCTTAAAGGTTTGCGTAAAATTTCATCAGATTTGACTTCAGCAACTTGTGAATCAGACAATCGAAGCATCATTTCACTTGTTTTGCGAGTGCCAAATCTTTTAAGTAACTGCTCTACCGGGAAATGACCTGTTAGATTCACATGGTGCACTATAGCCATGTCAGATGACGTGAGGCTGGCGCGCGCTTCAGGCCACTTGTGTGTGACTTCTTTATCCCAAAAAACCGCAACAATATCGGGAAAGCCTGTATTAAGTTTAGGCTCTAGAAAGATAGACAATGACTCGTTCACACCTAGGCTAGCGAGGTGTTCTTCGCAATACATATTAACAATGTCTAGCTCAGGGCCATGGGTGGGCTGTCTAAAAATTGTCTCAGTAGCATTGCCATTTTGAGATGTAAAGTAAGAAATCACGTTAGGAGTATATCGCATCTTTATATTTCTAATAGTTATTATTCATATTTTGATGAAAATATCCATGCAATAACATATTGCAATATTATCTAAAAATATGCAAAAATGCAAATATGAAAGAAATTATTTGCATAAATTCTCCGGATATTATTTCAACAACATTAACCCTTAGATTGAAGGAGATAGGGAAAGTGCAAGCCGAAATAGCTGTTGATACAGGTCTTAGCCAATCTCAAATATCAAGAATAGTGACCGGTAAATTTAAATTATGTTCTAAAAACGTATTAAATTTATGCAAATATGCAGAAATTAAAATTGTTGAAAGTGATCTAGAGGCAAAATGGAGCGATAAGTTAACTAATGCGCTAAATTTTGCTTGGGATGGCACAGAAGAGCATGCCAAAGCAATAAATAAAATCTTGCGAGCCATTGGCTCAATACGTAGAAAGGAAAACTGATGATAGCAATTCCTTATTTACCCGAACCATACCCAGATGAAATTTTAGGATCTTGGTTATCTAATATACGATTGCATAACAGTGAAGGCACATGGTCCTCATTGTTAGTAGCAGCTGGATTTCAGAGATGGCTTAAAGCTCCTTACTTTGATTTGTTTCAAACTTCACCGCAAAACGACTTGTTATTTCAGTCATTAGGTAAGTCGCGTGCATCGATATGGATGGAACTTACAACACTTCCATATTGGATTACCTTTGATGGTGTTATAAAACGTCAACACAGAAAACAACTTAAGGAGTCTGATATTGAGATATCAAATGTAGCTGGACGAGTAGATAGTTTTTTTCGGTTGACTCAAAATGGTAACAGTACTGGAGCACTGAAAATTCCCCATTTTTGTCCCGTTTGTGTATCAGAAGATTGCGAGGAATATGGTGAGCCATATTGGCATAGGGCACATCAATTACCCAACGTCACTGTTTGCCATAGACACCATTGTAAATTAATGGACAGATGTATGGCATGTGGATTGATAATTGCGCCGATTCAACGGAAACTGATTAATCCTTTAAAGCTCAAATGTACATGTAAGCATTTACTATCAACGGTTGAAACAGATACATTTGATACTTCTGAAATAGACGTTGCGATTGCCAAGCTGAGTTTTGAGGCACTTACCGTAGAAAATAGAAAATGGAATAGTAAAGATGTCAGAAATTTTATTCTAGAATCTATAGGTACTAAATCTTGGGTTTCAGTGATCAAACAAGCATTTGGTCAGTCACATCAGGTCGCAATGCATAGTCGGGTGAAATGGCGCCAAGTCAAAGCACCAGACTGCGTAGCCTTACTTGTATCAAAAAATATAAGTTTTGAAAATGCAGTTAATGGTTTTAGAATAGCTTCAAATAAGTCAGTACATGTTCAAGAAAAAATTGAATCCTCAGTAGCAAGTTATCGTATAGATAAATTAACAGTAGAGTTGGCGCGTAGAGAAATTCTGAAAGAGCTTTCCCTGCACCCTAATAAACCCCCTTCCCATTTTTATAATCTACATTGGTTTTTGAAAATTAATGACTACGAATGGCTGGTCAAAATTTTCCCACATGCTGCAAGGACTGAATCGCCACTAGTTTACTAGACGCCTTTGAGCCGTAATAATGGCAACTAAAGAAAGGCGACAAATGAGCGGTAAACGATATCCAGAAGAATTTAAATTAGCAGCAGTCCGTCAAATTAC
>Ga0207972_100530_pt1 | contig 9355 bp, 8 predicted proteins | sample LakWasMe75_LOW10_2_FD_183903 | JGI IMG/M metagenome (GOLD analysis project Ga0207972, IMG submission 183903) | Freshwater sediment methanotrophic microbial communities from Lake Washington under simulated oxygen tension - Sediment Metagenome... | ecosystem: Environmental > Aquatic > Freshwater >...
CTCCACCTTTGTTGCCAGCTTCATCGGCTCGCCGCCCATGAACCTGCTCAGCAGCGCCCCGCATGTGAAACCCGGCACCATCCTGGGCATCCGCCCCGAGCACCTGCAGATCGTGCCGCAACCCGCTGACACGGGCTGGACGGTGCAAGTGGAAGCGGTGGAAATGCTGGGCGCCGAACGGCTGATCTACACGCGGCTGGACAGTGAGCAACTGATTATTCGCGTCAACGAAGAACAGGACTCGGCACCGGCCATCGGTACCCGCCTGTTTGTCGCGCCGCAGCCCGATCGCCTGCACTGGTTCGACGAAGCCACCGGGAAACGCCTGTGAACGCGCCTGACCGCAGCACTGCCTGGCCTTATCCACGTTGGATCGCCCACCGTGGCGCCGGCAAACTGGCCCCCGAAAACACGCTGGCCGCCTTTCGCACCGGGGCTGCCCATGGCTACCGCATGTTCGAGTGCGATGTGAAACTCTCCAGCGATGGCGTTGCTTTCCTGCTGCACGACAGCACGCTTGAGCGCACCACCAGTGGCCAGGGCACGGCCGGCGCGCAAAACTGGCAGTCCCTGTCGCAACTTGACGCCGGCAGTTGGCACTCGCGCGCTTTTGCCGGCGAACCCTTGCCCACACTGGAGGCGGTGACGCACTTTTGCCAGCACAACGGCTATCTGCTCAACATCGAGATCAAGCCCACCCCCGGCACCGAGCACCAGACCGGTGAAGTGGTGGCCGCCACGGCGGCGCGCCTGTGGCAGGGCCAGGCCGTGCCGCCACTGCTGACCTCGTTCCAGCCCGAGGCCTTGCACGGCGCACGAGACACCGCGCCCGGGCTGCCGCGCGGCCTGCTGCTCGAAACGCTGTGGACCGGCTGGCTGGAAACTGCCCTCACCCTCGGTTGCATGGCCGTGGTCTGCAACCATGCTGAGTGGGACCATTCCAGCGTGACCCAGGCGAAAAGCGCCGGTTTTCGCTGCCTGAGCTACACCGTCAATGACGAATGGGCCGCCCAGCGCCTGATCGCGCTCGGGGTGGACGGCATCATCACCGATCGGGTCGATCTATTTGCGCCAGCCTCGTGACAATACCCACTGGCTGCTGGCCAGTGCCAGCACCAGCAGGGCATAGGCGGCCATCTTGCCGTCCCGGCTCCAGACCCACAGACCAGCGAGCAGCACAGCCAAGCCAACTACGAAATTAATAGCAGCCTGCGCCCACCAGACGAGGGCCGGCGCCTGCTTTTTGATGAAAAAACGGGAAGTCAGCGGCAACAGCAAGGCCAGCACCAGGGCGGGCGCCGCAAAATTGAACAGGTGCAGCAGCATGTCCAGCAGGCTCATGGCAGCCGGCCCGACAGGGCCAAAAAGTAGGCGAAAGCTTGAGGCATCGGCAAATTTTATAATCTGGCCATGGCAGTCTGGGCATTAGGCATCAATCACACGACCGCGCCGCTCGATCTGCGCGGCCGTTTTGCGTTCGCCCTCGACCAGATCGGCCCCACTTTGCACGGCCTGCGCGGCGCCCTGCCGCGTCCGCCCGAAGCCGCCATCATCTCCACCTGCAACCGCACCGAGATCTACTGCGCCGGCGACCAGCTGGAAATTGTGCCCACCCTGGACTGGCTGGCGCACAGCGGCGGCGTCTCGCCCGCGCTCTTGCGCTCGCACACCTATGCACTGGAAGACGGCCAGGCCGCGCGCCATGCCTTCCGGGTGGCCAGCGGGCTCGACTCCATGGTGCTGGGCGAACCGCAGATCCTGGGCCAGATGAAGGACGCAGTGCGCGCCGCCGAAGAGGCCGGTGCCCTCGGCACCACGTTGAACCAGCTGTTCCAGCGCTCCTTTGCCGTCGCCAAGGAAGTGCGCACCTCGACCGAGATCGGTGCCCACTCCATCAGCATGGCGGCTGCCAGCGTGCGCCTGGCCGGCCAGCTGTTTGAAGACCTGAGCGACATCCGGGTGCTGTTCGTCGGTGCCGGCGAGATGATCGAACTGGCCGCGACCCACTTCGCGGCGAAGAACCCGAAGGCAATGGTGATTGCCAACCGTTCGCTCGACCGCGGCGAAAAACTCGCTTCGCGCTTCGGCGCCGAAGTCATGCGCCTGGCCGACCTGCCCAGCCGCCTGCACGAATTCGATGCCGTCATTAGCTGCACCGCCAGCACGCTGCCGCTGATCGGCCTGGGTGCGGTGGAACGCGCCCTCAAGCTGCGCCGCCACCGCCCCATGTTCATGGTCGACCTGGCGGTGCCGCGCGACATCGAGCCCGAGGTCAAGGCACTGTCCGATGTCTACCTCTACACCGTGGACGACCTGGCCGCCGTGGTGCAGACTGCGCAAGCCAACCGCCAGGCCGCCGTGGCCGAGGCCGAAGTCATCATCGACGCCGGCAGCGTGCCACTGATCCAGCAACTCAACGCCCAGGCCGACGAATGGCGCAACGCCGAGATCGCCCGCGCGCGCCGGCAACTGGCCAAGGGCGAAGACGTCGATGCCGTGCTCGAAGCCCTGTCCAAGGGCCTGACGCAAAAACTGCTGCACGGCGCCCTGGCCGAACTGCATGCCGGCGACGCTGCCGCACGCGAACGCGCCAGCGCCGCCATTCAGCACTTCTTCTTGCGCAAAGAGCGTTAGCGACGGCCGCCTTCCGCGCGCCCGCCAGGGTGCGCGTTGCCGCTCTGCGCCTCCCCCGGCCGGGAGCCCCGATCCGCCGCCCATCTCTTGCACCGAGTTCTCATGAAACCCTTTCTCCGCCAACAACTCGCACGCTACGCTGACCGTCTGGCCGAACTGGAATTCCTGCTCTCGCGCGAAGACATCATGAAGGACATGAGCCAGTTCCTCACGCTCTCGCGCGAGCACACCGAGGTGGCGGCCGTGGCCAGCCGCTGGGCCCGCTACCAGCAGCGTGAAGCCGACCTGGCAAGCGCCCGCGACATGCTGGCCGACCCGGACATGGCCGAGATGGCGCAGGAGGAAGTTGACAGCGCGAGCACCGAGATCGCACAGCTGGAGGCCGAACTGCAGCGCATGTTGCTGCCCAAGGACCCGGACGATGCGCGCAATGCCTTCGTGGAAATCCGCGCCGGCACCGGCGGCGACGAATCGGCCCTGTTCGCCGGTGACCTGCTGCGCATGTACACGCGCTATTGCGAGCGCCGCGGCTGGAAGACCGAGATCATCAGCGAGTCGCCCAGCGAGCTGGGCGGCTACAAGGAGGTGGTGCTGCGCGTGGAGGGCGACAACGTTTACGGGGCGCTCAAGTTCGAGTCGGGCGGCCACCGCGTGCAGCGCGTGCCGGCCACCGAAACGCAGGGCCGTATCCACACCAGCGCCTGCACCGTGGCCGTGCTGCCGGAGCCGGACGAGGCCCAGGCGGTGCAGATCAACCCGGCCGACCTACGCATCGACACCTACCGCGCCAGCGGCGCCGGCGGCCAGCACATCAACAAGACCGACTCGGCGGTGCGCATTACACACCTGCCAACCGGCATTGTGGCCGAGTGCCAGGACGGCCGCAGCCAGCACAGCAACAAGGCCCAGGCGCTGAAGGTGCTGACCGCCCGCATCCAGGAAAAAGACCGCTCCGAACGCGCCGCCAAGGACGCGGCCCAGCGCAAGAGCCTGATCGGCAGCGGCGACCGCAGCGACCGCATCCGCACCTACAACTTCCCGCAGGGGCGCCTGACCGACCACCGCATCAACCTCACGCTGTACAAGCTGCTCTATGTCATGGAAGGCGAGCTGGACGACGTGGTGGAGGCGTTGCAGGCCTACGAAGCGGCGCAACAGCTGGCCGAGCTGGAAGTGGGTGCGGCCTGATTCAGCAAGAAATCATCCTCCGCCCCTTGTCCAATATGCGCTAGACGCTCTCTTTTTAGTAGCAAAAAGCATGCAACTCAGCCAAGCCATTGCCGCCGCCATCGCCCTTGGCCTGCCCCGGCTCGATGCCCAGCTTTTGCTGCTGCACGTCTTGGTCCGCGCCCCGAACGACCGCGCCTGGCTGCTGGCGCATGACAGCGACGCGTTGGCCACAGAGGCCGTGGAGCGATTCCTGGAACTGGCACAGCGCCGTGTCGGCGGCGAGCCGCTCGCCTATCTGACCGGCGTCAAGGAGTTCTACGGCTTGCCCTTGCAGGTGGATGCACGCGTGCTCGACCCGCGTCCCGATACCGAAACGCTGGTGGAATGGACGCTGGAGCGCATGGCCGCGCTGCCGGCGCCGCATGTGATCGATCTGGGCACCGGCAGCGGTGCCATCGCGCTGGCGCTCAAGCATGCCCGCCCCGATGCCCTGGTGAGCGCGGTGGACGCCAGTGCCGATGCACTGGCCGTGGCGCGTGCCAATGCGCAACGCCTGGGACTGGAGGTGACGTTCCTGCCGGGCAACTGGCTGGCAAGCATCGCAGGCCAGTTCGACCTGATCGTCTCCAACCCGCCCTACATCGCCGAAGGCGACCCGCACCTGGCGGCCCTCGGCCACGAGCCACGTCAGGCACTCACCGCCGGGGCCGACGGCCTGGACGACATCCGCACCATCATCCGGCAGGCCCCGGGCCACCTGCAGCCCGGCGGCTGGTTGCTGCTGGAGCACGGCTGGGATCAGGCAACGGCGGTGCGCCGCTTGCTGCAGGCGGCCGGTTTCGTCGACGTGCAATCCCGGCGGGACCTCGCTGGCCTGGAGCGCTGCAGCGGTGGTCAGGCACCGCTGGTCTGAAGGCCAGCGCCGCCCTGGAGCCTCCCACGGCATGACCCGTTGGCCTGGGTCGCCACAGGCAAGACCAGCACCTGCATCGCCGCACTGGCCCTCAGCGTGATGCGGGTCCGAACATGCCGTGGCCCAGGCGACGTTATGGTAAAAACCAGCAACACTCTGCGAGGGCATCAATGACCGTCGACGTTTCCATCGAGCGCATCATGCATCGGGACATCCTTGTCTGTACCCAGGACACCTTGCTGTCCGCGGCTGCGCAACGCATGGTGGAGGCGGCCTGCAGCTCCATTCTGGTCACCGGCAGCAGCGGCATCGTCGGCATCTGGACCGAGCATGATGCTCTCGCCCTGGATATCTCCGACCCGCAGACGTTCCAGGCGCCGATCTCGCAGCACATGACGTCTCCGGTCAAGACCATCCATCTCGCCACCAGCCTGGGCGAGGCGGCCACGCGCTTTCGCGAGGAAAAGGTGCGCCATTTCCTCGTGGTGGACGACACCGGCGCGCACAAGGGCATCGTGACCCAGACCGACATCGTCGTGAACCAGGGCATCGAGTACTACCTGTCCCTGCGCGAAGTGAATGCGGTCATCAACAACCGCTATCCGAGAGTCGCGAGCACCCTGCCGGTGGAGGAAGCTGTCGGCGTCATGCATGCCAGCGGCATCGATGCCATCGTGGTGACTTACCCGGACAGCAGCTACGGCATCCTCACCGAACGCGATGTCGTGCGACTGATCTGCGGCAACTTGCCACGCACCCATGTCGGGGAACTGGCCAGCCGGCCGCTCATCAGCGTGACGTCCAATGCCAGCCTGTATCACGCGCGCACGCTGTTCGCCGAAAAGCACATCCGGCATCTCGGCGTCACCGGCCATGACGGCGAACTGCTGGGTCTGGTGACTTTCGCCGACATCCTGTCGAGCATCGAACACGACTTCGTCCACCAGTTGCGCGAGACCCTCCGGGAGCGCGAGCACAGCCTGGCCCTCTCCCAGCAGAACCAGCGCCTGGCCAGCAAGGTGTTCGAGAGCACGCTCGAAGGCATCATGGTCACCAACACCCAGCGCGTCATCGAATCGGTCAATCCGGCCTTCACCCAGATCACCGGCTACAAGGCGCACGAGGTCATCGGCAAGACCCCGTCCATTCTGTCCTCCGGCCGCCACGAACCCCAGTTCTACCGCAAGATGTGGGAAGACCTGATCGACAGCGGCCACTGGCAGGGAGAAATCTGGAACCGGCGACGCAACGGGGAAATCTACCCGGAATGGCTCACCATCAACCCCGTCCGGAACGATGCCGGCCAGATCGTCAACTATGTCGGCGTGTTCTCAGACATCACCAAACGCAAGGCCGCAGAAGAGCAGATGCAGTTCCTGGCCTACCACGACGGCCTGACCAGCTTGCCTAACCGCGGGCTGTTTCTTGACCGCCTGCACCACGCCGTTGCCCACGCCCACCGCAATCGGGCCATGGTGGCAGTGATGTTCATCGACCTCGACAATTTCAAGCTGGTCAACGACACCCTGGGACATCACGTCGGCGACCAGCTGTTGCAGGTGGTGGCACAGCGGCTCGTGGCCAGCGTGCGCGAGGCCGACACCGTGTCACGGCTGGGGGGCGACGAGTTCACGGTCATCCTGGAGTCCATCGGCAGTGGTGATGCCGTGCCCCTGATCGTGCAGAAAATCATCGACACCCTGTCGTGTCCGATGCCGATTGACGGCCACGAGATCAGCATGACGGCCAGCATCGGCATCAGCCTCTACCCTGACGACGCCGAACAACCGGACAACCTGCTCCGATGCGCCGACACTGCGATGTACATCGCCAAGAAAAACGGGCGCAACAAATTCCTGTTCTTCAACGCAGACATGAAGGATCAGACGTCGCCCCGCCCTGGTACACCACCTCAGGAGGACGATCGGCTGCGGTAAGGCCCCTGGCCAGCAAAGCCTGGCAAATGGCACAGTACCCTCATTGATTTTCATGTTTTGTACTGACTGGCGCGACTGCCCGCCAGAAGTGAAATAATTACGCCATCCAGATTTCCAGGACATGCAAATGAGCAACCCCCAACAACGCATCGACGATCTCGTCAAATCCAATGACATCCTGCTGTTCATGAAGGGTAGCGCCAGCTTTCCGATGTGCGGCTTCTCCGGCCGCGCCATCCAGGTTCTCAAGGCCTGCGGCGTGAACCCCAATGCGGTGAAAACGGTCAATGTGCTGGACGACGACGAAATCCGCCAGGGCATCAAGGAGTACAGCAACTGGCCCACCATCCCGCAGCTTTACGTCAAGGGCGAGTTCATCGGCGGTTCCGACATCATGATGGAGATGTACGAGTCCGGCGAACTGCAAAAAGTGCTCGGCTCTCAGGCCTGACTGGCCGGCGACGCTAGGACAACCACCGGCAGCACAGGCTTCCGGTGGTTTTTTTATGGTTGCTCGCCTCTGATGGACTTCACCCCGTGAACACCCACTGGCGCCGCGCCGCCAGCACGGCATCGGGATAGGCGGCTTTGCCGCGCGAACCGTTGTAACGACCGAGCGCCATGAACTGGTCGCCGCGCTCGCGCTCCAGGTAGTGACGCAGGATGACGCAGCCGAAACGCAGGTTGGTCTGCATGTGAAACAGCCGGCCGGCATCGCCATCACCGATCACACGCGTCCAGAAGGGCATCACCTGCATGTAGCCGCGTGCGCCGGCGCGCGAGACGGCAAACTTGCGGAAATTACTCTCGACCTGGATCAGACCCAGCACCAGCGCCGTGTCCAGTCCTGAGCGCTTGCTTTCGTACCAGACGGTCTGCAGAAATTCCCGTCGTTCCTGCCACTCGTGTTTTTTCTTCTTGAGCCGCTCGCTCATGGCGCCGAGCCAGCGCAGGTACTGCAGACGGGACTCGGTATCGGGAAACTCCGGCATTGGCGGCGCCTTGTTGGCGATGGCCGCGCTCAGGGCCGTGCGCACGGCATCGGCCAGTGGCTCCTCGATCTGGGCACCGGCTTGTGCGCGCTCATTAAACGATAGCAGACTAGCGCCGGTCAGCATGGGTAGAAGGCCGAGGAGCCTTCTGCGCCCAAGCGGTGGCACCGCCATCGTCAGGCGCCCAGCCTGGATGTCACGAAGGCCAGGGCCTCGCCCACGGACACCTTGGTCGCGGTCGCATCACGTCGATGCTGGTACTCCACCACACCGTCCTTGAGGGCCTTGTCGCCGATGGTGACGCGGTGAGGCACGCCGATCAGCTCCCAGTCGGCGAACATGGCGCCGGGGCGTTCGCCACGGTCGTCCAGCAGCACGTCCACGCCGGCGGCCAGCAGTCCGGCATACAGCTGCTCGGCTGCTGTCTTCACTTCCGGACTGCGGTCCGGGTTGATCGGGCACAGCACCACCGTGAAGGGTGCAATGGCATCCGGCCAGATGATGCCCCGCTCATCGTGGTTCTGCTCGATGGCCGCCGCCGGCAGGCGCGTGATGCCGATGCCGTAGCAGCCCATCTCCATGAACTGCGGCTTGCCGTTCTCGTCGAGGAAGGTGGCGTTCATGGCGCGGCTGTACTTGGTGCCGAGGTAGAACACATGGCCGACCTCGATGCCACGCTCGATCGCCAGTTCGCCCTTGCCATCCGGCGACAGATCGCCCGCCACCACGTTGCGGATGTCGGCCACCAGGTCGGGCTCGGGCAGGTCTCGGCCCCAGTTGACGCCGGTGATGTGAGCATCGACTTCATTGGCACCGCAGACCCAGTCTGCCATCACCGCCACCTCGCGGTCGGCAATCACGTTCAAGGGTTGCTTCAGATCGACCGGTCCCAGGTAACCGGGCTTGCAGCCGAAGTGCGCCAGGATTTCGGCCTCGGTGGCGAAACGGAAACCGCCTTCCATGCCCGGCAGCTTGCCCACCTTGACTTCGTTCATGTCGTGGTCACCACGCAGCAGCAGCAGCCAGACCGTGGTCTTGGTCACCTGCTCGTAGTCGTTGAGTTCGTCGGTCGCCAGCACGATGGATTTGACGGTGCGCGACAGCGGCAGGCCCAGCAGCTCGGCCACGTCCGGGCAGGTGCTCTTGCCCGGGGTCGGCACCTTGGTCAGGGTCTGGCTGGCGGTCGGACGCGGGGTTTGCGGCGCCAGCGCTTCCGCCTTTTCGATGTTGGCCGCGTATTCGCTGCCCGGGCAGTAGACGATGGCGTCCTCGCCGGTGGCGGCGATCACCTGGAACTCCTCGCTCAGGTCACCGCCGATGGCACCACTGTCAGCGGCCACGGCGCGGTAGGTCAGGCCAAAGCGGTCGAAGATCCGGCGATAGGCCTGCGCCATCACCTGGTAACTGGCCTTGGCTGAGGTCTGGTCGCGGTCGAAGCTGTAGGCGTCCTTCATGATGAACTCCCGGCCGCGCATCAGGCCGAAGCGCGGGCGGCGTTCGTCACGGAACTTGGTCTGGATCTGGTAGAAATTCTTCGGCAGTTGCTTGTAGCTGCGAATTTCCTGGCGTGCGATGTCAGTCACCACTTCTTCGCTGGTCGGCTGCACCACGAAGTCGCGACCATGGCGATCCTGGATGCGCAGCAGCTCGGGGCCCATTTTCTCAAAGCGCCCCGTTTCCTGCCAGAGCTCAGCGGGCTGCACCACGGG
>Ga0207972_100531_pt1 | contig 9346 bp, 8 predicted proteins | sample LakWasMe75_LOW10_2_FD_183903 | JGI IMG/M metagenome (GOLD analysis project Ga0207972, IMG submission 183903) | Freshwater sediment methanotrophic microbial communities from Lake Washington under simulated oxygen tension - Sediment Metagenome... | ecosystem: Environmental > Aquatic > Freshwater >...
CATCGGGCAATATGGTAGGTAATATCAGTGAGTGATCAGTCTTGCCTTTGAAAGGGGTATCCGAGGAAATTGTATGCATGGTTAATTTAGAAATTATTTTTTGACATGTGATACCCCAGAAAATCTACTGAGGCATTGAAGGGTGTTTCAGTTAAATACTAATGTGCCATATCGCAGGCAATGTATTTCTTAGCCATTCTCTATCATTAGCGTATAACCAATTAAAGCCATTTTCAGGGGTGCGACGAATAGAGTTGAGTGAGGCGCCAGGGTGATTTTTCAATGTTGTTAAAAATTGCTCTCGGTGCAGGTCTAACTGCCTGCTGTGATAGGATTCGTGCCGCTTTTGTTTCAAACTCGGTCGCTTTGCCAAGTATTGCTTTATGTATGAAACACGCACTCCGGTTGAAATCGCTATTTCCTTGTAATCTAAACCTTGCAGCAACTTTTCCTTAATCATTTTCTCCTTGTCGGTGCCAATAATTCTTGGGAGGCATCTGGTTTCTGCCTCATCTTTATCAGCGCAGTTTGTTACCGATAAAGCAGACATCCCTAGCAATAAAGCAACTTGATCTACCGTTTGACCTGCATTTAATTTCATACGTGCAATCACTGAATTTTTCTTACTTACAATAGCTCCGCAGAGTGCATCACCACCTTGTAACAAATCATTGGTTACATCATTGTAAGTTTCCAGAAATTCTTCAAAGTTATCGAAGAGGAAATTTAATAAGAAAACGAGCTTTACCGGATGTTGTCGTCCGGATGCTTTCCTGATCAGTTGAGAATAGAAAGCGCTATTCACATCGGTAAAATCATGAAAATATTCTTCCCCAAATACGTTTAGCAACTCACCGTAATGATGTACAAACGCATTCCTTAGCTCATGAATGATTACTCTGCCATCGGGACCGATCCAGCCTTTTGTTTGCGCCTGATACAAACAACACCAACGCATAATTCCGTCAGGCATTTGCAAACCATTGCTTCTCCTAATGGCGTCTCCCCAGCTACTTATTTTATTAAGCTGCTGCCTGTAATATTTGTCATCGAAATATTGGCTAAGGGTTAATAACTCAAGCCTCGATGAAGGGGTATAAAAGCTTTTCGCATAGCCTCGAGCATGCGGCACTATTAGAAATTTCAGAGCGCAATCATGCTCATGACATACAAACGATGTGGGAAGCTGATGACCAATTTGCCACCAGGAAAATCCTTTTGTTTGATACTGTAAGTCATAGCATTCCGAACAAAGCTTTAGGACTTTGCTGAATGTTAAGTCATTTTGATTCAGGCCTAATTTGGACCGCGCTATCGAACTATCTGCACTAACTAAAGATTGGGCTATTTTCTGCGCATAATCCTGAATCAGAAATTTTGAATAAAATCCAAAAGATGTATGCCTTTGAAGCAGATCTTCAGCTGAGCCATGATAACCCTGTGTTTTATTCTCAAATGCCTTTAGATTGCATGGAATGTCATGGTGGAGTCCTGCACTGAAGCTACTAAACAGCATTCGACCGGTTGCCTTGGCGTCTAAATGCATTGCCAGATGATGAAAACGAGCACACCAACTATAGAGAATCTCATCCTGCATGATTTCCGGAAACTCCAGTTGCTCAAATCCGGGGAGGTTTGGCTCATTCAAGAATGTAGACATGATTTGACAGGATCTGCCTTGCCACAATGAACTTAACAGCTAACTACATGCGGCTCTTAAGCTCATAAAAACTCAGGAGGTTGCCAACCAAGGAGTAAGCTTTTCAAGATTATCCACGACCGGGTATGCGCGAAAAGATCGATCAAGAACAAGTCCTGCAACAGACCCTATTGCCAATCCAAATCCCAGCCCATAAAAAACGTAAGCTAAGGTTGGTATCGGTTGATAAATAATCTGACTGACAACAACTCCCGAAAACAGACCCAAGATAAATAGATAAGCAATTCCATTTCTCACAGAAATGAGCTGCTTGCTTATATCCTTTAAAACAGGCCTCCCGCTATTATCGATAGTTAATATGCCAGTTCTGATGATCGATCTGATTTGCCGGTCTGTTAAACCAGAAACCCTTTTAATCTGATTAATTACAGTATTTTGTATTTTTGAGGGGAAAAAGAAATGAAGCGCTGCTTTGGAGCCAGCCGCCATTCTGGATTCATGTTTGGATGCAGCCAATTTTTCCTGCTGCAGAAGATGCTCAAACTCTGAACTTACCTGATCAATCGATTTTTGATAGGAAGTGCGATCCAATGCCGATTGCTGGAATGCATTCAATATTTGCGCCAGACTTGTAAGATCATCTTTACTTTCATGTCCGGTCATTATCCTGCAACCCCGAATTGATTGGAGATTAATGCCAAAGGGTCAAACTCAGAAGGCAGTTGGCCCAATTCGACCTGCGTTAAATATCCTCTAAACAGCTTAAAAAGCATTTTGTGGGAATCTGGGGACAATTTACCGTCAGGCTGGCTTTTTGCGCATTTTTCGATAAGTTCGAACACTTTATCTTCAACGCGCTGAGATTGCTCGCTGGACATCGAAGCACTTCCAAAGTGAACACCGAACATTAAGTAAGCTATATCAACACCTGACAATGCAATAGCATTTAGATAACGAATTGTTGGTGCACTGGCCTCAGTTTCATATAGATGTTGCGCCAAACGCTTACAGCCGCCTATTTCAGCGAGTTGTTGCTGATTCAATCCCAAGCGTTTTCGCTCATCTCTAAGTCGATTCCCAAAACCAGGTGGAATTCCTAATGGTGTAGAAGTTTGTATGTTCATGTTATGCATAGTATACACATAAATTTATTTATTTATAAATTTACAATCAAATTAATTATGTTAGTATGTTTATAAATAAATAAATTTAGCTTGGACATGGGAATTAAAAATATAAACGCTTCTGATGTGAAGCAGATTTTTGATGAGTCTGGCGTTTCCGTTGCTGAATGGGCTCGAGTTAATGGTTTTTCATCCACATTGGTATATCAGGTTCTGGATGGAAAGAGAAAATGCCTGCGTGGCCAGAGTCACCAGATCGCCCTGGCATTAGGAATAAAAAAAGGAATATCTATGGACGCAGAACAACTGTCTCAGAAACTAAGAGCATTGCACCTGGCATCAGAAGTTGAAGTTGAAGTTGGAGAATACAAAATGTAAAAAAGCCGAATCCCAAATGAATTAAGACCCGGCTTTCGCTTGCTTTCGCAAGCCACTATTACTCGCACTGATAGTATCTATTCAAAAGCAAGCAAAGTCAATATTTTGTTATAAATAACATACATTCTTCGTATGTTTTTGTTTGCGAGAAAATCTCATGCTTAGAATAGCGCGCATCTCAGCCATATCGACGGTTAGGAATCGTTAAAATGGCTTCAAAAAAAGGCATCTCTGCCCAACGCTTAAAAAAAATCCGTAAACGCCAGAAGGATTGTCTGTGGAATGCATCATATACGCCCAGCATATTGGCAACACCGCAGGAAGCACCTTCCAAATCACACGCTTACACTCTGAAACCTCAAAAATTTGGGCGCCAGATTCATCTGCTATCGACACCAGAGCGTAATGCCGCTTTGATTGGTTTATATCATCCCGATGTCGTAGGTCTACAGGAACAACGCATGCTGTGGCCTGAGCCAACAGTACATCCACTATGGCAAATGCCCGGTATCGATCGTTCAAAACTGCAACCAATTCGTGGGCTCATAAAAGTGGCAGAAGGAATGGGGCACCTTAATCTATTGCCTATAGTAAAAGTTCGTCTTTCACATGCAGAAGTTACTACTACAGTTTTCCCTTGGGTCGGAGATTTACTTTGGGCAGTAAAAGATAAAAGTGGTCAAATTTTCTGCGTCAACTGGTCAATAAAGAGTGATTATCAAGATTTCAAGAGACCACCCTTCAGAAAACCTAGAAAATCTGCTGACGACAATACGAGCGGTAATCTGCTTGAGCGTCACGAAATTGAACAGCAGTACTATAAGGATGCTGGTATCCGTACTTTATTTATAAGCGACAAACATATCGACCAACATGTCGTCGCCAATCTACGGCAAATATTTCTTCACCATCACAGGCCGGTTAATCTATCAGATCATCAGAAGGAAGAAATTTTAAACAGGTTCAAGATTGCTTTTGATACTGGTGTGCCGCCTTCAGACGTCATAACAAGTTTTATTGAAAGACGAAAATATACCGAACACGAATGCAGAGATCTGTTCTATCAGGCAATTTGGACCCGAAAACTTCGCGTTGATCTGTTTAAGCCAGTTTTAATCAATTTACCCATGTCGCCAGAAAGCAGAAACGTAATCGATGTTTATCAAGACTGGTTCAAGGAGCTGTCATGAAAGTTGGAACAAAAATTTTTGCTCCAGAAGGATGGGCATCATTGCCAAAGGGCCTTGAAATTCATTTTTTGAAAAACAATCATCAAAATGGCCGGGTTCTGCTTGTGCATTTTCTGGTGAAGGAAAAAGGTCCGGCAAATGCAACTCTTGTGTCTATGTCCAGAATCAAGTTTGAGGAAGGTGTTACCCTAAATAAAATTATTCCTTGCGCCAAACAATCTACACTTCCGCCATGGCTAGAAGAACTAGAAGGTTTGGACTTATCACTAATTGACACTTACCGCACCAAAGATGCCAAAACGTCTCATCACGATCGCGTCAACGAACGCTATCTGTTCATTGCTCCGACAGTGAATGATTTTGAAGAGGTCATGAATAGCGAAGATCCGCAGAAGGAAATTAATAGTCGAGCAAGGCTTTGCTCGACTCCTCAGAATGAGTCCCGCTTCAGACTCTGGTTGTTGACATATCTATGTTTTGGAAGAGATATTTGGACACTATTACCACCATTTCACAAAAGCGGGAACTGGGATCGCATGCAGTATCCCGATAGAAAATTTGGCGCACCTTCGAAGGCATTTGGCAATAATTACGGCAATGGGAAAAGTGCTGACCTGGCAAAAAAGTGTATCGATAGCTATCTAAAGAGAGCCGACTTGGGTACGAATATGACAAAAATATATCGTCAAGCAATGGCCTATGATTTCAATTGCATCTCGGTCACCCAAGAAAATGGAATGAGTATCTATGTGAGTACTGATGGTTCACCATTTCCCACCTATGATCAATTCCGGTACCAAGTTTACAAAGAAATAGGTAAAAGGACTGTTCAGAAAAAACTGTATGGTGAAGTGCGTTATCGCACGCGTATCGCTGCATCAAAAGGGCGATTCAGTGAAGAAATTGCCAATTTAATGGAACGTGTTGAAGCAGATGGTTACTACTTACAGGAAAAACCAATCGGCTATATTGAAAAAACAACGCTGCCCCCTCTGTGCGTAGTTACGGCTCGTGACGGGCTTTGCGGTAGCTTACTTGGTATAGGTTTCAGTTTTGACAAAGAGCGCAGCACGGCTTATCGGATGATGCTGTTTTCCATGGCGGTGCCTAAAGTTTACTTTTGTAATTTATTCGGACTCCAGATTAGTCCTGATGAGTGGATGAATGAAGGTTTACCGGCACATTTTGCTATTGATAGAGGTCCAGGAGCACGAAAGGATCTTATTGAAGATCTGGAGAAGCGATTTCCCATTCAGGATATGGCGCCTTCCTGGTCAGGACAATCAAAGGCGAACATTGAGTCGTCTCATCCGCGTGACATAAAACTTGAAGGCCAACCAACGTACATCAACAGCAACCTGAACCCTATAGAGCTAGCCAGAAGGGAAATCATGCGCCTTATCACTTTTAACAAGTCAGCAAATATGGAAGATCGAATTGATCCTGACAGTGAGCTAGCGTACGTTGTTCCATCACCCAATGGGCTATGGCAATTTTACAGCCGCTTATATCGAAATGATGCACAACCAATGAGCATTGAGGACGCTGTTCGTTGCTTCCTGACCCCAGTCGAATTCACCGTAAAAGAAGATGGTGTCTATCTCAAGTCCAGAAAATTCTGCTGTGAGGCGCTACGAGAAACAGGTCTCTTTGATATCGCCGGCATTACGAAGGTTAAAGGTTATATGCTTGATATGTGTGTGCGCTATGTGTGGATCGAGTTTAAAGGCCGCCTGATTGAAACGCCTGCAATGTTAAAAATTCGAGGAGATGAAGAAACTCTCTACATGTCTATTGCTGACCTGGAACAATGGGATGAGCAACGCAAAAAAATATCATCCGCCTTTCGAATACATATTCAGGCGACAAATTCTGAAATGATGCGGCGATTTAAGTTTGCAACAGGTAAGGAGTTTAACCCTGGAAGACGATTTCCTGGAAAACCAAAAAAGAACGCACTTTCTGATAATGAATCTTCTGAAGTATTGCATTCAGCATCTAAGAATTTTTAAGCTAGACCAGATGCTGAACCACAAGAATAACCCCTGGGTTGACAGATATCGTTCTCTATTAGATCCGGTCTCCATCAAAGAAAGAGCTCTAGTAAAACCAGAACCATTGGAAAAGCTTTTTGAAATTAACATTGAGTTAGCTTGCATTAAGCTAAAAGACTCGTTGGAAACGGCATTCTATCCGACACGACAATGTATCGATATTCTGCAGCGACTTGCTGGCGTCGCTTACGCGCATTCCGTAGAAATTTACCCTAGCAATCAAGCATTCATCTCAAGAATTTACGACGATCGGGATAATGAAGATGACTCTAATGACTTCGCCGCCCCTATCTGCCTTACGGGCTTGTCTGGGATCGGAAAATCAGAGATTCTGAAAGCATTCAAGCGTCTTGTTGGGCAAGAAACTTACATTAAAGTCGATGCGCACCATCCCCCTTTTCACATAAGGGGGCCTCGCCTAATGACATTAAAAACTCTTAGCACGCCAACCCAAATAGCAAAGTCATTATTTAATGTCGATGTAAATGCTGCAAATTTAGCCAGTCAATGTCGAAACAAAGGCTTTCAAGATGGCATTCCATTTTTCATGCTCGATGAATCGCAATTTGCAACTGCCAGCTCTACAGCCAATGCACGCATTACGCAAATTCTGCTTTCTCTATCATACATAGGTATCCCATTTTTATTTTCAGCGAACTTTAGCCTCCTGCATCGCTTACTGAAAAGGCCGGAAGAGGACAGGCAGCGATTACTTAGCAAACCAATCATTCTTTTGCCTGATGAATGGGAAAGTGAATGCTGGATAAACACCCTTCGAACTCTGAAAGAAGTGGCACCAGACGTTTTAAAATTTGATCCAGTCAATGATGCAAAAAAACTGCACGGTTGGACTGCAGGTCGCAAACGTGCATTGGTTGGTCTAATAATCATTGCATTCCGCTATCAGCATGCAAGCGGTAAAGAACTAAATATTCAAGCACTTGAAAAAGCTTATCTTTCGCCTGAATTTTATGATTACCGTCATGATTCAGAGATCATTGCCAATCAAATTGCCACCAATCAAGCGAATCGACAAAGAAAAGAGTTATGGTGCCCAATACCAATCCCAGAATCTGTCAAAACTCCACATTCGGATAATCAAAATACGATTAGGGATGAAACTATTGCTGACATAGAACTTAAATCCTCACTTACCGCTAGCGAAAAAGCTGCTTATAAAGAAATTAATGGCCTAGTTAATAATACAAAGACAAAAACTGCCATTACTAAGACCCAAAGAAATGAAAAACAAACTAGCCAGGATTTACTTGAAAATACAGCTAAGTTTAAGGAGAGCATGGGATTGTAATCCCAGCATATGGGTTAGCAATCTAGAATTTGCTTGCTTTCAGACAGACCGTTTGTACTAGCTCAGACCTGATCTGACAGTTACCGAATTTTTAGGGTGTCTGTCAGATTAGATTTGGTTTAGATTTTTTTTCACATTAGGCAGCTAAATCCCTTGAATTCAACCGGTCGACGCAACATATTGGGCAAATCTTTCTGCCGGTGTTTGGTAGTTTAGTGTTTTTCTTGGACGTTCATTTAATTTTCTCGCTATTGCATTGAGTTTGGCTTGTGAGTAGTTAGCTAAACTCATTCCTTTTGGAAAGTATTGTCTTAATAGACCATTCGTATTTTCATTAGAACCGCGTTGCCAAGGGTGCTGAGGATCGCAGAAATAAACCTGAACATCCGTTGCTAAGGTAAAGCGCTTGTGGGCTGCCATTTCTTTACCTCGATCCCAAGTTAACGACTGATAAAGTTGCTGTGGTAACTTGTGTGCGTGCTTGATGAGTGCATTGACGACAGTTTCAGTATCTTTGCGAGCGACCTTTACCAACATCACATAGCGCGTTTGGCGTTCAACGAGCGTGGCAATCTGGCTATGAGTATCCCCAAACAACAGATCACCTTCCCAGTGGCCTGGTACCGCACGATCCTCTATCTCGGCTGGCCGCTCTCTAATTGATACTGTATCTAAAATCCTGCCGTGAATATCATTCTTCTGAGTGTGATGACGTGAACGGCGCATCATTCGCGTACGCCTTAAATGCTGCACTAGCTCCTTCTTCAAGGCGCCGCGGGCTTGGATAAAAAGGCTGCGATAAATAGTCTCGTGGGACACCTGATAGTTCTCGTTATCTATGTAAGTCTGTTTTAGCCAACCAGCAATCTGCTGTGGCGACCACAGCAACTGAAGCTTGCTTGCCACGAGGTTCGCCAAGGCTTTATTCTCTACCAATTTACAGGTCTTGGGGCGATTGGCTCTATCCCAAGTGGCTTGGTCAGCCTGACTAGAGCGGTAATATTTAGAACCACCGTTGCGTTTAATCTCTCGACTAATGGTAGAAGGATGGCGCCCGAGAAACTTAGCGATAGAACGAATTGACTGACCGGTTGCCAGACCACGTGAGATTTCTTCGCGATCACCTAAAGTAAGTGCTAATTTTGATCGAGAGCGTTGAAGCGGTCGTATACCGCCAGTCTCAGAAAAAATATGTTGTATAGAGGAGTGGTTTCGATCAAATAACTGGGCAATCTGCTGGAGAGACTCCCCCTTTTGCCAGCGATCCCACATTAAAGCCTTTTGTGTATCTGTGTAATAGATTCTCGGACGTTGTTTCATTTGCAACACTCCTTCTGCTTACGCAGTTTCTAGTGTGTTGCATCGACCGGTTGAATTCAAGCCGCAAAGCTGACGGTCAACTATGGATATAGCGTTATATAACTGTGTTCGAGGGCCTCATACTTAACAAGCCCTAATCCAACGCCATTTTTTAAATATTCCGGATATATTGTGAGGATAGATTTTTGCTTTGTGCCGCATACATTGTCATGAACTTTTCTGATGAATGAACGCTTAAGATCGGAATCACTTTTTTTGATGGATTTATACTTGTTTTCATGTTATTTCTTTACTTGCAATTGCATTATTCA